>R03__coassemble_1529_pt1 | contig 10666 bp, 6 predicted proteins | sample R03__metabat2_high_PE_063 | metagenome-assembled genome bin R03 | reverse complement strand
ATACACAGATATCGTTGTTGATATTTTTCATTGTGTATTTGCGGTCCTTTGAAATGACCTTGTCGTTTCTGTCATTTCTCCAGGAATCAAACCTGTAGCCGGATTTTGCCTTTGCCACAAGCTCGTACTTTCCGCCGATCTCAACATAGCCGGACTTCGTAACCTCGCCGCCCTTTTTGGGATAAGCATAGGTTGAAACCTGGACCTTTTCATTGGTGAATACTGCGGTAAGGTTTACCTCTTTTTTGATGCTTTTGATTCGGTACTTGTTGGTGGTTGCAACCCGCTTGCTGCCCTCATACCAGCCCTTGAAGGTGCTTCCGTTGTTGGCTGATGCGTTAAGGGTAACATCGCTGCCCTTCTTGTAGTAGCCGTCGCCGGAAATGCAGCCGTCGCCCTCAATGCTGACACCCACATAAATATCGCCTGAGGTAAGATTTACAACCGCGCTTGCGTATTTGGAGCCGTCCTGCTTTGAGATGGCTGTGACCGTAAGGGAAGATGCATATTCGGCGGGATCCACATAGAGGCTGCCGTTTTCGTCGATGGTGGTGTTTGCGGTCTTATTGCCGGAAACGGTCCACTTCACTCCATCGTCACTTAGGTTCTCGCCCTCGACAGCTGCCTCAAACTTTGCGGTGGTGCCAAGTTCCATGGTGGCACTTGTGGGGTTGATGGTGACTGATTTAACCTCGGAGGTTTTTGCCTTTTTTGAAACGGCGATCTGATAGTATACAGTCTTTGAGGAAATCCTCGTTTCGTCCTCATTGATCCAGAAGGTCACGGATCCGGAATACTCTCCCGCGGGAACTCCCTCGGGCACTGAAATGACAAATCTTGTGCTTTCGGTGGGGGCAAGGGTTGTAACGTCTGCGGTGTCAACCTTAAAGTATGAGCTTCCCGCAACTGTCCAGCCGATGTTCTCAACATCCGAGCCGGTGTTGGTAACTATAACCCTGCTGCTTGCTGAGGAGTCATCCTCCGTAACATTATCAAAGCGAATGTCATCGGTGCTGAGGCATATTTCATAAAGCGCCGCACCGTCCGGGGTAACCCCGGCGGGCTGTTCGGCAGTGCCATCAGCGCCCTCGGTATTTTCGGTTCCTTCGGTCTGTCCGGCATCTGCGTTTTCCGCAACACCTGTAATGTTAATACCTGTTAAAAGCATGGCGGCTGAAAGTGCAAGAGCCGTCAGTTTTGAAAGAAAAATTTTTTTCCTCATAAATTCATCCTTTCTTTACAAAACACACTCTTTTATTATACATCATTTTCCGTTTTTTCAAAACAGCATATGCTGTATTGTTTGCAGTACATCTCCTGCTTTATTCGTTTTTAAGAGCCCAGCTTAGAGCCTCCTCCATGCTGTCTGCCTTCAGGATGTTTAAAATCAGCTGATCGTAGTCATCCCCATGCTCGCCGTCAATGTCCGAAAAGACATTCTTTATGTATTTTTCGGAATAGTCCACGTTGTAAAGACCAAGGGCAAGGCCTGCCGCCATTTCCACCGGGGAATCGGTCTCTCGGTTTAAAAGGAACATGTCAACGTAGGGGTTATTGTCCACAATCTTGTAGCAGTAGGCAAAGGCCGCCGCCTGAAGCTTCTCGCCGCTGAAGGAGGTGTAGCCAAGTTCGGTTATGGCAAGGCTCCTGACATCACCTGCGGGATTTTTGAATTCATCCCTCTCAAGCATGTCCGTAATGGTGCTTAGATTCATGATTGTAAGGTCTGCGGCATTTTCCGACATATCATTCTGGGAACTCCAGTAATTTACCTTTGTAAGGGGCACAGGATAGGGATGAATGGCGATGGACCAGTCGTAGTTTCCGTGCTTTTTTGCGCACTCATTGAATTTTTCAAAAATTTCCCTGCCGTTGAAATAATTTTCGTCGCTGCCGTCGTTTTTGTTCCAGACATTGTCCAGGGAGAAATATACATGGGCCCCGGCGTTCTCGCTCTTAATGGCATTGTAGAAGAGTCTGAAGGACTTTTCGAAGGTTTCGGCATAATAATCCCCGTCGGAGGTGTCCATGTAATTCCAGATTTTCTGCTGGTTTATCTCATTTGCAATCACCCAGTTGCAGACCCTGCCGTGCTTGCCGTCACTGTAACGGTCCGCAAGGAAAAGCGCCGTCGCCTCAAGAAGCTTTACGCCCTCCTTCTCCTCGGTGTTAAACTGGAAGTAGTTTGCCTGCCTGTCGGGATTTCTCGAGAGGGGATGCATAAGTTCAGGATGTACCGTGTTCCAGTCGTTTAAGATAATTGCCGTGGTGTAAATGCCCTCCTCCTCGAGGCTTTTGTACATGGTGTCATAGGTATTCAGCCAGTTTTCATTGAAATAATAGGTTTCACCGTCGTACTTAAATTCAACGTGGGGAGTCTCCTTATCCTCTTTGGTTCCCACAAAGATTGAAAGGGGCATGTTGTAAACCGCATGGGTTGTGTTAAGGCTCTTAAGCTGGGGAGTTCCAAGGGTCACAGCGTCAATAAGGATTCCCTTTTTGGAAAGGTTATCGGGAAGTTTTCCCTCGTTGTCCGCAAGGTTCTCCGGATTTGAGGCATAAAGGCCCTCCGTAAGGGGCACATATTCGCCTCCGAGAAGGATTGCAGCCGTATACCTTTTGAAAAGCTGGGAACGTTTATAATCAACGGCCGCATAAATGCTCTCCGCCTTGATTTTCCTGCATATGGGTTCAGAGGAGAAATCCTCATCCTCCTCATAAATTTCCTGTCCAAGAAAATAAATGTAGTTGTCATCGCTTCCCGGAACCTCCGAAAAATCACAGCTGAATATGAGTTTTCCGCTTTCCTTCTCAAAGGAAATATCAAAGGAATCCACGTATTCAAACTGCTTTTCCTGTTCAAAGGGAACCGTGGCAACGGGCTTTTCTTTTATCTGCTTAAGGATTTCCCCGCCGGTGGTGCCGGGCACCTGCATTACCGCTGTTCTAAAGAGCACCGCCGCAAGGAGCATAATGAGGGCAGCCTGCAATATTCTGTTTTGGCCATCATTCGTAAATTTCATTTTATTCTCCGGCACCTGTGTTTATAACATTTACGCTGTAGGAAACCTGCGGCATTTCTTCACTGTTTTCGATTATGATTTCCCGGGTTGTGATTCTGCTGTAAAGCTTAAAATAATCATCAACAGTGACATTTTTAAAGTGCCAGCTGGCGTTGTCGTAAGGAAGGCTTGCGCATCTGTCGGTACTACCGTAGGTTCTCGCCTTTCCCGCAAGCTCATCGGGCCATCCCTCATAGGCAAAATAATCGTCAAGGGCGTTAATTACCCCGGTGCTGACTCCGTTTATGGCGGAGGTTATGACCGCATCCGAAAGCAGGTTCTGATTAACATCGACGCCAATCATATATTTTCCCTTCTCCTCTGCTGCCGCAAGAATTGACTCGTAAATTCCGCCGCCGCAGGAGAAGATTACCTCGGTGCCATCGTCGTACCATTCGCAGGCCTTATCATAAATATCATCATCAGGAAGCCAGGTGCCGGTGTAGGTGTAGTTAAGACTGACCTCGTCGGCACAGCCGAGATTTTTGGCTGCATCATCCATGCCCTTCATGAAGCCGTGTCCGTAAAGCCAGACGCTCTGCATGACCTCACCGCCCATGAAGCCGAATTTTCTGTAGCCCTCGAGCACGCACATGTAGCCTGCAAGATAGCCCGCGGTGGTGCAGTCACAGTATATGCAGTGAACATTTTCTTTAGCGGGGATAACCTCCTCGTTTTCGTCCTCGGGCTCACCGTCCACAATGAGGAAATCTATGTCGGGATATCTGTCCTGATAACGGCCGATGATAATGTCATATTCCCAGCCGCCGCATACAATAAGCTTTGCCCCGCAGTCGATTGCCCTGTCCATGCAGGCCTCATAATCAGACTCTGCGGTTCCGCCGGGGCTGTAGTAGGAATAGGTTTTTTCAGCGCTGAAGGCATAGTATCGTATGCCCTCGTAAATGGCCTGCTGATAAGATTCGTCCATGACCTTGCTGTTTCCGGTCAAAAGCACGATCTCGCCGCCCTCCTCAAGATAGAAGGCCTGCATCTCCTCCTCCGTGGCGCCATTGTAATAACCGCTTTCATCCATATTCTGAAGATTGCCGGCCCTCTGAAGGGAGCTTAAATCCTCAAGCTGCTGTGCGGCCTTAGCAACGTTTTCTCCGCCCCCGTCAGCCTCTTTTTCAGCCTCCTCAAGCTGTCCCCCGGACTCCTGCGCGGCGCAGGCCGAAAGACAGAGGGCCCCTGTTAAAATTCCCAGAATCAGGATTTGTTTAGTTAATGTTTTTTTCATAAGTCCGTCCGTTTTATCCTATGTTGCAGCCTTTGATTTTGCTGCTGTCCATATGTTTTTAAGAGTTAAAACCGGATATTATAGTATCATATTTCTTCCCTCCGTAATACGGTTAGCTGAAACTAATTTGTCCTTGTTTATGTACTTTTCTTCATCCACTTCTTCACGCACAACAGATTTAAGGTTCCTCCGGCTCAGGTCAGAATATTGACTGCACCTTCGCTTTGTAATAAAATTTTCCTTGAATTTTAAGGAGACATTATGGTTATAGATTTTCACACCCACACCTATCCCCCAAAGCTTGCATCCGTAATAAAGGCACAGCTTTCAGCCCCCAAGGGGCTTTTGTCCTTCACGGACGGCACAGCAGCAGGACTCGAGGATGCCTGCATAAAAAACGACGTTGAAAAATGCGTCGTACTTCCCATAGTTTCAAACCCTGTGAGAACCAACAAGGACAACAGGCATGCCGCGGAACTTAACGAAAAGGGCGGCAGGCTCATCTCCTTTGGCGGGATCCATCCTGACAACGAGGACTACAGGGAAATTCTCACGGGACTTGCAAACGAAGGCTTCATCGGCATCAAGCTTCACCCCGTTTTCCAGCGGGTGGATTTTGATGACATAAGATACAAGCGCATCGTGGATTGTGCCTGCGAAAAGGGACTTCTTGTTTCCGTGCATGCAGGTCTTGATGTAAATGACCCTGACGCCTATTATGCGTCGGTTCCCCATGTAAGGAACCTTCTGATGGACGTAAAGCCCGAGAGGATTGTTCTTGCCCATATGGGCGGACATTTGAGCTGGGATGAGGCTGAGGATATGCTCACGGAGTACCTTGCCGTTGCCCCCTCCGGAAGCTCTGTTTACCTTGATACGGCCTTCTGCCTTCCCTCTCCCGTCGTCTCCCAGAATATCGTAAGAAACTTCCTTTCGAACGAGCAGTTTGTGCGCATTACAAGGCTTGTGGGCGCAGATCACGTTCTCTTCGGAACAGACAGTCCCTGGACCGACCAGGGCCCTGCAATGGATGCCATTAAAAATTCCGGTCTCACAGAAAAAGAGATCTCCCGTATCCTCTATGAGAATGCGAAAGATCTCCTTGATAAATGATTTAAGGCTATACCTTTACTTAAGCATTTGCCCCTAAGGCAAATGCTTTTTTATTTAATTCAAGAAATTTCGGGGGAACGTTTTTGTCCATTGCCTCCTGCCAGAGCTCTGCGGGAACCTCCGGAAGGTAGTTTGAAAATCTGCCGATAAGGCACATGTTTACGGCCTTTGAATTTCCTGCCTCCTCTGCGATTGCAAGGAAATCCTTTGCGTCAACCTTTGCGCCCTTTGCCTGCATCTTCTCAACAAGGTTCTCCGGATATTCCATGGCGCCTGTGATGACGGGCATGGGTTCCACCTGCTGGGTGTTGGTGATGATCTGTCCGCCGGGCTTTAAGAATTCAAGCCATCTTGCGGCCTCAAGCTCCTCGAAGGAAATGATAATGTCCGCCTCGCCCTTGTCGATTACGGGAGAATAAACATGCTCGCCGTATCTTACATAGGTCACAACGCTTCCGCCTCTCTGGCTCATTCCGTGTACCTCGGAAACCTTAACATCATATCCCATCTTAAGGAGAACATATCCTAAGGTTTTACTTGCGAGAAGTGTTCCCTGTCCTCCGACACCGACTATCATTATATTTTTAGTATCCACTTTGCACTCCTTTCCGCCCAATTAAAGCACACCGAATTTGCACATCTGACTGCAGACCTTGCAGCCTATGCAAAGTGTGGAATCAACCTTTACCTTGCCGTCCCTGACGGAAATTGCAGGGCAGCCGATCTTCATGCAGGCCTTGCAGCCAACGCATTTGTCGGTATCGGGCTTTATTGCGGGAGCGTGAACTGTTCCCTTTATCATTACACAGGGTCTGCGGCTTATGATGATGGAGGGTTCCTTTGCCTCAAGTTCCTCAAGGAGAACCTTCTCACATTCCGCAAGATCATAGGGATCCACAACCCTTACCCTGTTAAAGCCGATTGCACGGCAGAGTGCCTCAAGATCCACCTTACCTGCGGGCTCACCCCGAAGGTTCTTTCCGGTGGTGGGATTCTGCTGATGGCCGGTCATGCCGGTGATTGAGTTGTCGAGGATTATGACAGTCGAATTGCTCATATTGTAGGCAATGTCGGCAATTCCGGTCATGCCCGAATGCATGAAGGTCGAATCTCCGATAACGCCTACAGAATGGCTCTCACCCTTCTCTCCCATGGCCTTGTTGAAGCCGTGAAGTCCGGAGCAGCTTGCTCCCATGCAGACGTTAAGGTCCATTGAGTTAAGGGGAGCAACAGCGCCTAAGGTGTAGCAGCCGATGTCGCCGTATACCATAATATTGTGCTTTTTGAGGGTGTAGAAAATTCCTCTGTGGGGGCAGCCTGCGCACATTACAGGCGGTCTCATGGGAACGTTCTCATCAAGGGCAGAGCCCTCGGGAATCTCAAGTCCCATGCAGCTTCTTATAAGGTTCTGGGAGAACTCTCCGCAGATTGGGAATTTGTCCTTTCCGACCACCTTAAGACCAAGCTGCCTGCAATGATTCTCGATGATGGGATCAAGTTCCTCGATGACCACAAGGGTCTCAACCTTTGCGGCAAAATCACGGATGAGCTTCTCCGGAAGGGGATAGATCATGCCGAGCTTAAGGATGCTTGCGCTTTCACCGAAGGCTTCCTTTGCGTACTGGTATGAGACAGATGAGGTGATGATACCGATTTTTGTATCCCCCATCTCGATTCGGTTGATGTCGCTCTCCTCGGCGTATTTAATAAGGTCAAGGGTTCTCTTCTCAACCCGCACATGGGCATCCCTTGAGTTTTTGGTCATCATAACCTTCGCCGGGTCCTTCACATAGGGAACCTGGTCGGGCACAACCCTTTCCTCTGTGTTTACAACACTCTGGGAATGGGCAACTCTTGTGCACATCTTGATGAAAACAGGGGTGTTGTACTTTTCCGAAAGTTCAAAGGCGCGCTTTGTAAAAAGCCTTGCCTCCTCTGAATCCGAGGGCTCAAGCATAGGCACCTTTGCGGCGATGGCATAATGTCTTGAATCCTGCTCATTCTGTGAGGAATGCATCCCCGGGTCATCCGCAACGCAGACCACAAGGCCCGCATTAAGTCCCTGATATGAAATGGTGAAGAGAGGATCCGCTGCCACATTAAGACCAACGTGCTTCATGGCGCAGGCTGCTCTTCTGCCGCCTAAGGTCGCGCCGTGGGCAACCTCTAACGCAACCTTCTCATTGGGAGCCCACTCACAGTAAATCTCCTCGTATTTTGCGGCCTCCTCGGTAATTACCGTGCTGGGGGTTCCGGGATAGCTTGAGATCACCGTAACCCCTGCCTCGGACATCCCCCGTGCGATGCACTTATTGCCAAGCATTAATTCTGCCATAACTGATACTCCTTTTTAAAACTAATTCTTTATCTGCTGTGCAACCAGCTGTTCTGAGCCATGTCTCTGGCGAAGCACGGGCTTTTCAATCTTTCCTGTGGCGTTCCTGGGAATCTCCTCAAAGAAGATAACCTTGGGGCGCTTGTATCTGGGAAGGTCCATGCAGAACTCGTCAACCTCCTCCGCAGTTAAGGTCATGCCCTCCTTAACCTCGATTACGGCTGCGGTGATTTCTCCAAGACGCTTGCTGGGCATTCCGATTACCGCAACATCCTTTACCTTCTCGTTCTTTCTGATGAAGTTTTCAATCTGAACAGGATAAATGTTCTCGCCGCCGGAAACGATGACGTCCTTCTTTCTGTCGACAAGCCAGATGAAATCGTCCTCGTCCATCATTGCCATATCTCCGGTGTAAAGCCAGCCGTCCTTGAGGGTTTCGGCGGTTGCCTCCGGGTTGTTGTAGTAGCAGGTCATGACGCCGGGTCCCTTTACGATAAGCTCGCCAACCTCTCCCTTCTTAACATCAACGCCGTCCTCGTCAACAATGCGGCACTCCCATCTGTAGCCGGGGATTCCGATTGCTCCGACCTTGTGGATATTCTCCATTCCAAGATGAACACAGCCGGGGCCTGTGGACTCGGAAAGGCCGTAGTTTGTGTCATAGGCATGGTTCGGGAAGTAGCTCTTCCACTGCTTGATAAGTGTGGGAGGCACAGGCTGTGCGCCGATGTGCATAAGTCTCCACTGGGAAATTTCATAGTCCGAAAGCTTAAGTTCTCCCCTGTCAAGGGCATCGAGAATGTCCTGGGCCCAGGGCACAAGAAGCCAGACGATGGTGCACTTTTCCTTTGAAACAGCATCCAGAATAATCTCGGGCTTTGAACCCTTGAGAAGGACTGCCCTGCTTCCTGCCACAAGTGAACCCATCCAGTGGAATTTTGCGCCTGTGTGGTAAAGGGGCGGGATGCAGAGGAACACGTCATCTCGGCTCGTCTCATGGTGCTTCTGCTCCATCTGGGCAGCCTGAAGAAGGCTTAAGTGCTTGTGAAGGATTGCCTTGGGAAAGCCGGTTGTTCCGGATGAAAAATAAATTGCGCCATAATCATCCTCAGTAAGAGGGATGTCCGGTTCCTTGCTTGAGCAGTCTGCCACAAGTTCCCGGTAGCTTTCAGCATAGAGGGGACAGTTGTCACCTACATAAATGAGAAGTCTGCCCTTTGAAAGTCTTTCCGCATTTGCCTCAATACGGCCGATGAACTCAGGTCCGAATACGATCATATGAACCTCGGCAAGCTCGGCGCAGTAAAGGATTTCGTCAGCGTCGTATCTGAAGTTGAAGGGAACTGCGATTGCGCCTGCCTTCAGCACGCCGAAGTAGATGGGAAGCCACTCAAGGCAGTTGTACATAATGATTGCAACCTTGTCGCCCTTTTTCACGCCGCGGGAAATGAGAAGGTTTGCAAAGCGGTTTGCCTTTTCATTGAAGACGCTCCAGGTGATTTCGCGCCTGTAGGGCTCAAAACGGCTGGGCTCAATGAGCTCGTACTCCTTCCAGGTGATGCGTCTGTTGTCCGCCTCCTCGGGATTTAATTCCACAAGGGCAACCTCGTCGCCGTATTCCTTTGCATTTCTTACAAGATAATCTATTACTGTCATTTTACATTTCTCCTAAGTTCTTGCACTCTTCAACCTCAACCTTGACCTCGTAGCATGAGAACATGTTGTCAAGTTCATCCTTCGAAAGCTTTGCTGTAAAGAGCGATACCACGGGAACGATCACAAGGCCGCCCACCATGGCAACAACGCCTGAGTTGATCGAGGACTTAAATACATATGAAAGCACCGGGCCCCAGCCTGAAACGTCAACACCGCCGAGGGTGATCACAAGCTGGCAGATTGCAACGCCGCAGCCCCATACGAAGCAGACAGCGGTTGCCGCCTTTGTAACGCCCTTCCAGTAAAGGGAATAAAGATAGGGTGCAAGGAAAGCTCCCGCAAGAGCTCCCCAGGAAACACCCATCATCTGGGCGATGAAGGTAACCTCGGGGTGAGAATCCTTGATAACCGCAATGACAGCGGAAACAAGGATGAAGAACACAATGAAAATTCTCATTGTGGTTACTGTCTTCTTTTCATTCATTTCCTTCTTTGAAGCCATCTTCACAACGTCAAGGGTGAAGGTCGAGCTTGAGGTAAGGACAAGTGACGAAAGGGTTGACATTGATGCTGAAAGCACAAGCACAATCACGATCGCAATGACAGCCGCAGGAAGGGTTGAAAGCATTGAAGGGATGATGGTGTCGAAAAGGGGCTTGTTGTTTGCGGGATTGTACTGGATTTTGTCCGCATATAATCTTCCGAAGCCGCCTAAGAAATAACAGCCGCCTGCCACGATGATGGCGAAAACCGTGGAGATGATGGTTCCCTTGCGGATGTCATTTTCACTCTTTATGGCATAGAATTTGCCGACCATCTGGGGAAGGCCCCAGGTGCCAAGGGATGTAAGAATTACAACAAAAAGAAGCGCCAGAGGATCGGGGCCCAAGAATGAGGTGTAGGCTCCTCCGCTCCAGCCCTCGGCCTCAACTGCGGAAAGCTTCTGGGTTGCGGCAAGAAGGCCGCCGTTCTGCATGAGAACGGAGCCAATGACTGCACAGATACCAAAGAGCATGATTATGCCCTGGATGAAATCGTTGATTGCGGTGGCCATATAACCGCCGAAAATTACATAAAAGCCCGTGAGCACTGCCATAATGAGAATGACAACCCAGTAGGGCACGTTGAATACCATGCCGAAAAGGCTTGAAAGTCCGTTATAAAGTGATGCTGTGTAGGGGATAAGGAATATGAAAACAATTACGGATGCAACCACCTTAAGGGCGTTTGAATCGAATCTTTTTCCGAAGAAATCCGGCA
>R03__coassemble_1512_pt1 | contig 10755 bp, 8 predicted proteins | sample R03__metabat2_high_PE_063 | metagenome-assembled genome bin R03 | reverse complement strand
AAACTGGGAAGTTGCGAACGGGAGAGAATAAAAAGCAAAAAAAATCAGGTACAGTAGTACCTGATTTTTTAATGAAATTTGTTTGCGAGCCCTGCATCCGACCAGATCAGATTTTTTTTGCAAAGGGTGCGATGTCATCGCTGTCCCCGGGGCCGAAGTTGCCATGCTCTGTGTAGCGGGCTGTCTTGTGGGCAGCGGGTTTGCTCCAGTCGTGCCAGTGGGCAGGATGGATGTGGTCACCCAAAAAGCAGTTTTCGATGTGGACCGTGGCATAATCACGCCAGGGGCGTCCAAGGTAAACGGAACCTGCCTTGGCGTCTCCAACGAAGCGGCAGCCGATGAAGGTGAAGCCCTTTTCCTGGCCTTCGGGAGTTGAGGCTGCGGTCACATAGCCGAAGCGCTCGGCAAGGGTACCGCCCACATCCCCGTCCTTTCCGGGAACTTCCTTGGGTGCCATGTATTTTGAATAAATTTCACAATTCCTAAATTCCGCTTCTCCGCCGCCGAAGATGAAATCGACTGTGCCCGAAATGCAGCAGTCCTCGTAAAGACGCTTGCCCGGAACGCGGGGAAGAAACTCGCCGGGGCCACGAAAGCCGCCGGGATGTACCTCTGCAAGAGGAAGGGGAGCTTCAAAGATTGTATCCTGGAAGCCGTCGAAAACACAGTTTTTGAAGTGGAGATTGTCGCCGTCGTTGTAGAGGGCGAGGGCCTGTCCTGCGATGGCGCCGTCACCTGCGTCATTTATGACTGAAAGATTTTCGAAGGTGATGTTGTCAGCGTGGATGTAGATGGTCTGGGTGCGGAAGGTTCCGCGCTTTTCGCCGTCGGGAAGAATCTCCACAGCGGCCAGGCTGCCTGCAATGACAGTTGAGTCGGGACCTTCGCCGATGAGGGTCAGGTTTCCTCTTGTAATCTCCAGATTTTCGCGGTATTCGCCGGCGGAAATACGGATAACGGCCTCCTCGCCCTCGGGAAGCTTTTGGGCCTCCCGAAGTGCAGAAGCGATCGTTTCATATGAAGTTCCGTTTTTTGAAACTAAGTATTCCATATTAGATGTTGAAACCGAAGTAACGGATGGTGTTGTTTACTGAAATGCCCTCAACGATCTCCTTGAGGATTTCCTTGTCGTAGGGGAACTCGCCGTTCTCAACAAGGTTGCCTACGAGGTTGCACATAATGCGGCGGAAATACTCATGACGGGTGTATGAGAGGAATGAACGAGAATCAGTAAGCATTCCGATGAAGCCTGAGAGGTTTCCGAGGTTTGCAAGGGAAAGCATCTGGTTTTCCATGCCGATCTTGTGATCGTTGAACCACCATGCAGAACCCTGCTGGATCTTGCCCACAGCGGTAGAATCCTGGAAGCAGCCGAGGATGGTGCCGATTGCGGCATTGTCGTTGGGGTTGAGGCTGTAGATGATGGTCTTGGGAAGCTCGTTGGTTGCGATAAGCGCATTGAGGAAGTCTGCCATCTGTGAAGAGGGAGCGTAGTTGTTAATGCAGTCGTAACCGGTATCGGGACCGAGCTTTTCATACATGAGACGGTTGTTGTCGCGCTTGCAGCCATAGTGAAGCTGTGAAACCCAGCCGAGCTTGTTGTATTCCTTGTCAACGAAGAGCATGAATGCGGTCTTGAAGGTGAGCTCCTCCTCGCGGGTAACGGTCTCGCCGGCCTTTCTCTTTGCGAAGATTCTCTCGATTTCCTCGTCTGAAGCGGGATAGTACATAACATACTCAAGTGCGTGGTCTGATACGCAGCAGCCCATGCTCTTGAAGAACTGCATACGGTTGATGAGAGCCTTCTTGAGATCTGCGAAGCTGTTGATTGCAACGCCGCTTACATCAGCGAGGGTTGCAAGGTAGTCAAGATACTCGGGCTTTTCGATGTTCATTGCCTTGTCGGGACGCCATGCGGGAAGAACCTGTACCTCGAAGGTGTTATCCTCGGCAATCTTCTTATGCCACTCAAGTGAATCAACCGGATCGTCTGTGGTGCAGATGAGCTTAACATTTGACTGGCGGATAAGGTTGCGGACGCTCATTGAAGGATCTGCAAGCTTCTTGTTGCAAAGCTCCCAAACCTCCTCAGCGGTGTTCTTGTTAAGGGCGCCGTAGTAACCGAAGTAACGCTGAAGCTCAAGATGGCTCCAGTGGAAGAGGGGGTTGCCGATGGCCTTGCCGAGGCACTCTGCCCACTTCATGAATTTTTCTTTGTCGGAAGCATCGCCGGTGATGTACTTCTCATCAACGCCGTTTGAACGCATGAAACGCCACTTGTAATGGTCGCCGCCAAGCCAAACCTGGGTGATGTTCTCGAACTTTCTGTCCTCGGCAATCTCACGGGGATTGATGTGGCAGTGATAGTCGATGATGGGCATCTTCTCTGAATACTCATGGAAGAGCTCACGTGCGGTGGGGGTCTGAAGTAAGAAATCCTTACCCATAAATTCTGTCATGATAGATTCTCCTTTTTATTTTGTTGAGGCACGCTTCACAAGCTCCCCGGAAATAACGGTTTTCTGGGGCATGTCGCTGCCTGTTAACAGTTCGATGAGAGTTTTTACGACCTGGGATGAAAGCTGCTCGATGCGGTTGTCCACGGAGGTGAGCTCCGGATAGCAGCAGGTGGTCAGCACGGTGTTGTTGTAGCCGATGATTGCAAGCTGGTTCGGAACGGAAAGCCTCTTTCGTCTTGCATAGGAGAGGGCTCCGGTCGCAAGGTAATCCGAACCTGCGAAGACAGCATCGAAATAGATTCCTTCGTCATTTAAAGCCATGAGAAATTCCGCAATCTCCATGGCGGATTCGCGGTTTCCTTCATAGAGAGCGATAAGGTCCTTGTCCACCTCCATGTTGTTCTCGAGAAGGGCACTCTGATAACCGGAGAGCTTTCTCTTGCCTGAGAAGGAATTTGAATCGTGAAGATGAAGGATTCGCTTTGCTCCTCCCTTTATGAGATATTCAACGGCATCGTGGGAAGCCTTGAAATCATCACAGAAGGCACAGTAGACGTTGGGAGCATCGAAATCGGCGTTAAGAAGCATGATCGGTACATTTTCCGCATTGGCGGAGATGTAGTCATTGTCCTCGGGATTTTCGAAGACATAGGAAGAACCGATCATAATGATGCCGTCAACCCGGCGCTCCACAAGGCGCTCAAGGGCGGCCTTCTTACTGTCGTGATCGTAGCCGGTGCAGCAGAGGATACTTTCGTAGCCTGCATCCCGGAGATATTTTTCCACGAAGGATATGGCCTTTGCAAGGAACATATCAGAGCAGTCGGCAATGAGAATGCCGATGATCTTCATGGTGTCGAGGCCGAGACCTCTTGCGAAGGCGTTTGGGGTATAGCCGTATTTGTCAATGACGTCCAGAACCTTCTGACGGGTCTGGGGACGCACGCTGTCGCTGCCGTTCAAAACCCTGGAAACAGTGGCAATTGACACGCCGGCTTCTTTGGAAACATCGTAGATGGTCATAAATGTAAGCCCTTTCATAAAATTAACTTAATAATACAGCAAAGGACTTATATTTTCAAGGGTGTAAGCGGTTTTAAAAAGCTATTGGAAAATGTGCACAATCACTCTTTGATTTTTCCGTAAATCTGACCATTGAAATTTGGAAGAACCGATTCCTCGCGCTTTAGCATAAATACCACAAGATCCTCATCCGTAAAGGAAAGCTGCAAAAGGAAATCCCCAAGATATGAGTCAATCAGGCTTATTGTAAGAAGCACTGTTCCGTCCGAAAGAAGCTCGAGCTTTGCGGCGGTGCGCTGGATTATTCCCGGGAAGATGAATTCGGAGCCTTCCGTAAGCGGGATGACGATGTCACCACCGACGGTTCCCTCGGGAGCGTCAGGTGAGGGCTCCCGGAGCGTAAGTATAAGCTCGTCGTCGGTCAGGGTCAGGGATTCAAAGCCCTTTTCATTTTCCGTGAAAAGATAGGTTTTGTTTATGCGGGATTTTAATGCTTTTGCCCCGATGCAGCCGGGCTCGGTGGAAAGGATTTCCTCCAGGGAGACTGAAAGCGGGGCGAAGACTCCGCGGCCTTCCCGGAATGAGTGGGAGGGCTTTGCATTTACCGAAAGACCGGCCTCATTGTCAAGGGCACATACAAGGGCGCCGAATTCGTCGTGGAAAAACTGGTTTGAGCCGGCACGCCCCTGGGTGTTTGCTGTTGTTATCATAAGAAGCTTATGGCGGGGGCAGATGAAGACAAACTGTCCGCCCATGCCATAGCACATGAAGGTATCATTTGCGCAGCGCCACAGATAGTAGCCGTAGCCGAAAGACTCCCCGGGAATGTGGGCGGGAACGCGGTTTGAGGTGAGGCAGGATGAGGCTTTGCGCATGAATTCGCCGAAGGGGGACTCCTCTTTTAAGGCGTTAAGAATAAATTTTCCCAGCGAAAGAAGATCCCTGCTTGTGCCGCAAAGTCCGGTTCCACCGAGGGAAACGCCCTGGGGGTCCGTGATAAAGTAGGCGTCCTCGGAAAGACCGAGATCCGGAAGCTCATCACGTATGAAATCGGGAATGCTTTTGCCGGAAAGCTTTTCAATAAGTGCACCAAGCACATGGGAGCCGCTTGTGTCATAGCAGAAGATGCGCCCCGGGCGGTGAGTGGGCTCATGGGTAAAGAAACTTCCCACATAATCCTCCCTGCCGCCGAGCCTGTAGGTCGTTACGGCGTGAGGCGTCCGCATCATAAGGCAGTTTTCTATTGTGGTTTCCCGGATCCAGGGATGAAGGGAAGCCTCGTCCCCCGGTACCGGGAATTTTTCCGGGAAATAGGTGCAGACTCTGTCCTTGAGATTTATCTTTCCATCGCAGGCAAGCTTACCGATGGCAATTGCCGTAAGGGTTTTGCTGACGGAGAAAAGCCTGTGAATTGTATTTTCGTCAAAGGCAGGATCGTATTTTTCGAAGAGAAGATTTCCTTCTTTATAAATAAGAAGAGAGTGAAGAGGAACCCTCTCACCCAGCCTTTCGAAGATATTATTAAAATTTTGAGCTGATAAAACGGTTGAATCTGAGTTGTTCATTGGTATTTTCGTTATAAAAAAGGTGCGGACATTTGTCCTGTGAATGTGTACTGACTAAATATACCAAAAAAACGGCAGGTTGTAACTATATAATGTGGTTATTTGCAAAAAAGATATGTTGAATGGCAAAGTTTTAAAATTTCAATTAGGTTTATTAACCAAAAGAAAAGGAGAGGGGTTGTGCAATTATTACAATTAAAGATGAAAGGTCGAGCTATCATCTTTACAAATCGCCCCAAATGATATATTGTAAACCATAGCGTTTGAAAGGGCTTTCACATTATGTCCGAAACCCTTTCTTGTGTATTTTAAGGAGGAAAAATTAGCATGAAAAAGAAAGTATTATCAGTACTTCTCGTTGCAGCTATGTCATTCTCTCTTGCAGCATGCGGCGCTTCTGATTCTTCATCAGACGTAGCTGAGTCTGCAGGCGATGGCGAGGCAGCAGCAGTAGAAGCAGAGGTTGAGTGCCCCGACGAGATCACCATCATGGTTGACTCTACCGTACTTACCCAGGAGGATGGCCGTGATGATTTCATCGCAAAGCTCGAGGAGCTTACCGGCATCTCTACCATCAACGTAATCCAGCCCGACCACTCAGCATACTATGATGTAGTTGGTCAGCAGATCGCTTCAGGCGACTGGCCGGATGTAATCATTCTTTCAGCAGACTACTATGCTGGTTATGCAGAGCAGGGTGTTCTTTGGGACATGACCGATGCATACGAGGCATCAGAGCTTAAGACCCGTCACGATGAGAACGGTGCTACAAGCGTTATCGATGGTCTTAGAATCGACGGCCGCCTTTACGCTATGGCAGCTCAGCGTGGTAACGGCTGCGTTACCTACGTAAAGCAGGCTTGGCTTGACAACTGCGGTATCGAGTCACTTCCCACCAACTACGAGGAGTACATTGCAATGCTTGACGCATTCCACAATGGCGATCCCGATGGCGATGGCAAGAACGGCAACACCTACGGCGTAGCAGCTGCAGGTTTCGTTGGCGGCGAGGCTCCCTACATCAACTACCTTCCCGAGTTCTATCAGGATGCTTACCCCTCATTCTACAAGAATGATGCAGGCGAGTGGGTTGACGGCTTCACCGAGGATGCTATGAAGGACGCTCTTCAGCGTCTTCAGGATGCTTACAAGGCAGGCTACATCGAGCCCGGTACTCTTGATCAGTCTACTTCAGATGCACGTACCAAGTACTATGACGATGAGTTCGGTGCATTCACCTACTGGGCAGGTACCTGGAACACCAACATGAAGAACAACCTTGAGTCAAACGGTAAGGACGGCAACCTTGTTGCTATGCCTCCTATCGCTGAGGTTGGTACCTACATCGACCGTGTACCCACCGCTTGGGCTATCACCTCTAAGTGCGAGAACCCCGAGGGCGTTTACAAGTACTTCATCGAGGCTATGCAGGATGGCGGAGATGTTCAGTTCCTTTGGACTTATGGTGTAGAAGGCAACCAGTGGTCAACTGCTGCCGGCACTACCCTTGCAGGAACCGAGAAGGAAGCAGTTTGGGAGGAAGGTCAGTTCCATATGCTTGAGAAGCTTTCTGATCCTACTTCTCTTTACACTCGTGCAACCATCGATCCCGCTCTTGCACTTGTACCCCTTGCAAACGATCCCGCAGATGAGACTACCGGCGAAGAGGCTAAGGCTGCTTCAGAGGTATTCAACAACAACTGCCGCAATGCACAGCTTGTTCCCTCAACTGACGCTATGACCCAGCTTAACGGTGGGCTTACCAGCCTTAAGAACGAGATCATCGCTCAGGTTGCTCTTGGCAAGATGACCGTAGAAGAAGGTTATGCTAAGTTCGAGAGCGACAACGGCGCAGCTTGGTCTGAGCAGATCGTTGCATCTCTTAACGAGTAATATTTAACCTTAAGTTTAACTTAATTAAATAGTGGGAAGTCGTCCTTTGGGCGACTCCCCATTTTTTTTGAAAAATGTTTGTACATTTTGATAAAAGTATGTTAGAATAAATTATCGGCATTCGTCATTTCGCCGAAATAAATGTTTAAGGAAGAGATACTCATGAAAAAAAGCAAAGAGAATAGGTATGTGCCTACAAAGAAATTGAGTACAAGGATCTGGATACACCGCGGTTTTTACGTGATGTTTCTTCCCGTTCTCATTTTCTCAATCATTTTCCATTATGCTCCCATGATTGGTGTTCGTTACGCCTTCACGGACTATAACGGAATCAAGGATCCCTCTTGGGTTGGCTTCGACAACTTCACCCGAATGTTCAGCATGCCCAACTTCTGGAGAGCATTCTTCAACACACTTGAAATCAGTATTATCAAGTTACTTTTAACAACCTTTGCGGCTGTTGTCATTTCAATCCTCATGAACGAAATGATCAACATCCACTTCAAGAAGGCAGTACAGACTATCATCTACCTTCCCCATTTCATGTCATGGGTTGTTACCGCATCAATCTTCACCTTGATCCTTGCTCCTTCAGATCACGGTCTTGTTAACTCACTTCTTGTTAACATTGGAATCCTTGACTCAGACAGCATGATTTACTTCATGGGTGATAATAAGTGGTGGCGTTTCTGTTACTACATCATCAATATTTGGAAAGAGACCGGTTGGCAGACAGTCATCTTCATGGCAACTCTTTCAGGTATGAACACTGACCTTTATGAGGCTGCATCAATCGATGGCGCAGGACGTTTCCAGAAGATGCGTTATATTACCATCCCCGGTCTTGCAAACACCATCCTTACAGTTCTCATTCTTAACCTTGCAAAGGTTATGAACCTTTTCGAGTCAGCATTCGTTATGCAGAACGACGCAGTTCTTGAGACCGCTAACGTACTCGAGACCTACATCTACTATCAGGCATTCAACAGTGGTGCTATTCCTAACTATGGTTACACCACCGCCGTTGGTCTTTTCAAGTCATTCATCGGTATGATTCTTGTTCTTGTATGTAACCAGTGGAGCAAGAAGGTCCGTGAAGGCCGCGGTATAGTATAGGAGGGCAGCGAAAATGAATAACAAGATTAAATTATTTAATGTAATAAACGGTATTATCTTCATTATCGTTTCACTGCTCATCTTCATCCCCATGTGGAAGGTACTTGTCGATTCATTCGACCTTACCACTTCATATGGTATGAGACTCTTACCTAAGTCATTCGGCTTTGCGGGTTATCAGTCAGTATTCACTAACCCCACCCTTTACAAGCCTCTTATGATTTCAATCATTACCACTCTTGCCGGTACACTTATCGCGCTTGCACTTTCTACTCTCGGCGCTTATGTACTTATCCAGTGGGAGATGCCTGGTCGTACATTCTTTGCAAACCTGCTTCTCTTCACCATGATCTTCAACGGTGGTATGATTCCTTCATACTTGGTATTAAGAGCACTTCATCTTACCAACACCATCTGGGTTGTTATCCTGTTCCCTGCTCTTAACGTATACAACCTCGTACTCATGAGAAACTTCTTCGAGGGCATTCCTCAGGGTCTTTACGAGGCTGCAAAGCTTGACGGCTGTTCACCCATGGGTATCTTCTTCAAGATCGTTCTTCCCATGTCAAAGGCAGCTCTTGCTTCAATCGGTTTGATGTTCGCCGTTACCTACTGGAACGACTATACTCACTACAAACTTTACATTACCAACTCCGACCTCTACAACTTCCAGATGAAGCTTCGAAGCATGGTTATGGGTTCTGACCTTCCCACCTCAATGGGCGGTGCTACAGAGAACACCATCAAGAACGCAGCGATTATCATCGTAATCCTTCCGTTCATGATTGTATATCCCTTCCTTCAGAAGTACTTCGTTAAGGGCGTTAATATCGGTGCTGTTAAGGAGTAATTTTTTCAACAAACACGGTTACTTTGGTGCAGGCTTTGCCTGCACCATTGTTAACTTATGGAAAATTGAATTACATAATATCAATTTTAATAGTTTCAAGGAGACTTTCAGCAATGAGCACAATTTACTATGCTGCAGATTCAACCGTACAGTATAATGGAATCAAAACCTTTCCCCAGACCGGAATCGGCCAGGTTATCAACCTTTTCTTAAAGCCTGAGGTCACGGTTTCAAATCATGCGAAAAACGGCCGCAGTACAAAAAGCTTCTTATCTGAAGGCCGCTTTGAACCTATTAAGGAAGCCATCGGTGAGGGAGATTTCCTCTTCATCCAGTTTGGTCATAATGACGAAAAGATAGAAGATGAGCTTCGCTACACGGATCCTCAGGGGGAGTTTAAGGACAACCTTCGCCTCTACTGCAAAACAGCTCTCGAGAAAAAGGCACATCCCGTTCTCATTTCCCCGATCCAGCGCCGTGAATTTGTTTCCGAGCATGTCCTTTCCGAAGGAAAGCACGGCCCCTATGCAAAGGCAATGGAGGATGTTGCAAAGGAACTTAATGTCGCTTATATCGACCTTTCCTCTATGAGCCGGAAGATGCTTGAGGAGGCAGGAGAGGTTGCAAGCCGCGAGTGGCATATGCATCTTCCCAAGGACGTTTACCCCTATCACTACGAGGGCCTCACAGACGACACCCATCTTAAATATCGAGGCGCTGTCATTTATGCAGGCTGCATTGCAAGGGGGCTTAGCGAGCTTGGGGGCGTCTATGCAGACCTTCTTCTCGATGACATTGTTCCCTCGCTTCCAACCTGGAAATTTTAGTTTTGATTAAAGACCGGTATCGTGCCAGAATATGGCAAAATCCGGCAAAATGGAGTTTTTGATTATCTATGAAGGATAACAATACTACCGATGAAATACTGAACGGTAACATGATAAATGCCATACTGGGCCTTGCGGTTCCCATTATGCTGAACAGCCTCCTTCAGACCTTCTACAATCTGACGGACGCCTTCTGGCTTGGAAGACTGGGCACTGACGAGCTTGCGGCAATAAATCTTGTTTCCCCCATTCAGAACATAATTATCAACATAGGCTCCGGCGTTACGGTTGCGGCCCTTGTCCTAATATCCCAGCTTATTGGTGCAAAAAAGCTCCAGGAAGCCCGGATGATGGCAAACCAGGCCTTCTGCTGTGCCATCCTTTTTGCTGTTGCACTCGGGAGCATAGTCGCATTCTTTTCAAAGGGGATTGTCGGCTGGCTTGGTGCCGAGGGCGATGTATACAGATTCGCAAAAACATATATGACGCTTTGCCTTCTTGACATTCCGTTTTTGTTTTGCGTTAATATTTATGATGCCATTCATAAAGCGCAGGGAGATTCAGTGCGCCCTCTTTTTATGAATTTTTTGGGAATAAGCATCAACATGGTACTTGACCCCCTGCTCATGATAGTTTTTAAGTGGGGCGTTGCGGGTGCGGCTCTTTCGACGGTTTTTGCAAAGTTTGTCCCCGCATGCATATGTTTTGTGCTCCTCCACAACCGGGCCCAGGACATATATCTTGACCTTCGTCATACAAAATTCGAGAAGGATAAGCTCCTTCAGATTGCATCGATCGGCTTTCCGTCCGCAATCGGCGGAAGCACCATGCAGCTGGGCTTTCTTCTTATGACAAAAACAGTCCTCACCTACGGCACCACTGCAATGGCCGCCTACGGCATCGGAAACAAGGTAAACGGCCTTATTTCCCTGCCCTCAAACGGCATAGGCTCTGCGGTTGCCACAATTGTTGGACAAAACTACGGCGCCGGTCAGCTTGACCGTGTGAAACGGGGTTATATC
>R03__coassemble_1489_pt1 | contig 10861 bp, 7 predicted proteins | sample R03__metabat2_high_PE_063 | metagenome-assembled genome bin R03 | reverse complement strand
GGGGGCCGCCGATAACCGGCATCCATGCACTTAGATATCGGCTAAAATGACATCCCTGTCATTTTGCCCCCACACAGCTTTGCATTTCGTGAAGTGAAATATACTCGCCTCGCTTAATCGCTTCGCAGATTTGTCGTCTGCTGCCCCGCCGCCAACTGCAATCAGCGTGTCCGGAGTTTGTAATCCGCGTAGCAGACCTTAGAGCGGCGTCGGTACTTAATGAGCGCCTGCGCGAATTTAGTACCGCTACGTCGCGGCAAGAGCGAAAGCGTGTCTGCGGCGGATACAACTCCGGACGCGCGGGATAATACTGCGGCGGAGTATATTTGACGGCCGTTAAAATACCTCGTTAATATTTGGTATTTCCATACAAAGTGTGATATAATCGGAATGCTATGAATTACGGAAAAAACAGCTCCGCCAGGAGCAATGCAAGAAAAAAAGTTAAGCAGGCCCGAATCAAGAAACAGATCGGGCTGGTATTTTTGCGTCTGTGTCTCATTGGAATGATCGCATGCATCGTTTTCGGCATATCCCAGGTGTACAAATTTTTCAACACCCTGATCGAGGATACGCCGGACGCATCAACCATCGACATTTCGCCCACAGGCTTTCTTTCTGTCGTCCTTGATTCCGAGGGCAACGAAATCGAGACTCTCGTGGCATCCGGCGCAAACCGGGTTTACGTTACGCTGGATGAAATCCCGGATGATCTTGAGCATGCCTTTGTGGCAGTTGAGGATGAGCGCTTCTACACCCACAACGGTATCGATACCAAGGGTATTGTCCGCGCCTTCTTCGAGGGTGTTTCAAACGGTATGAACTTCAGCCAGGGTGCATCGACCATCACCCAGCAGCTTCTTAAAAACAACGTTTTCACCACCTGGACAGAGGAGAAAACCTTCGCCGACAAGCTCGAGCGTAAAGTCCAGGAGCAGTATCTTGCGGTGCAGCTTGAGAAGATTACCGACAAGGATGAGATTCTCGAGAACTACCTTAACACCATCAATCTTGGCCAGAACTGCCTGGGTGTTGAGGCTGCGGCCCAGCGATACTTCAACAAGTCCGCTGCGGAGCTTACCCTTTCTGAGGACGCTGTCATCGCCGGTATCACCAAGAATCCTTCAGCCTACAACCCCATTTCCCATCCTGAGGACAACAAGGCAAGACGTGATGTCGTTCTTCAGGACATGCTTGACCAGGGATACATCACCCAGGCCCAGTATGATGAGGCCCAGGCCGATGCGGTTTACGAAAGAATCGCCTCCATCAATTCAGAGGTTGAGGAAACATCCGCAACCACCTCTTATTTTGTCGACAGGCTGACAGATGATGTGCTTAACGACCTTCAGACCCAGAAGGGCTACAGCGAGTCCGAGGCCTACAAGCTTCTCTATTCAGGCGGTCTTGTAATCCATTCAACCCAGGATCCGAAGATTCAGGAAATCTGTGACACTGAGGTCAACAATGAAAAGAATTACGATTCCTCAGTGAAGTATTCCTTCAACTATCGTCTTACTGTCGAGCACAAGGACGGCACCTTCTCAAATTATTCCGAGCAGACCATGCTTTCCTACTACCAGTCCTCAGACAGGGATTACAATATCAACTATGACTCCACGGAGGAAGCCCAGGCGGCAATCGATGCCTACCGTGAGGAGGTCATGGGAGCAGGGGACAAGGTAAACGGCGAGAGCGTAGTATTTACGCCCCAGCCCCAGGTTGCGATGACCATCATGGACCAGTCCACAGGTTATGTCCGTGCCATGGTCGGCGGAAGGGGAAGCAAGAGCGGTTCTAAAACTCTTAACCGCGCCTGCGACACCTACAGACAGCCCGGCTCAACCTTCAAAATCCTTGCGGCCTATGCGCCTGCCCTTGACGCCGGCGGACTTACCCTTGCGAGCGTTCAGGACAATGCCCCCATGGTTTACGACGACATCAAAAACGAGTCCGTTGATAACTATGACAAGTCTTACACAGGCTTTACCACCATCCGCGAGGGTATCATTAAGTCAATCAACGTCGTTGCGGTTAAGACCCTTCAGGAAATCGGTGTGGGCCTTGGCTATGAATACCTTGAAAAGTTCGGCTTCACCTCACTTGACAGCGGCGACTGCAACCTTGCAACTGCCCTTGGCGGCATCACAAAGGGCGTCTCAAACATCGAGCTTACTGCAGCCTACGCTACAATAGCAAACAACGGAAATTACTGTACTCCGAAGCTCTATACAACAATCGAGGATTCCTCAGGACATGTCATTCTGGACAACAGTGAGCCCGAGGTTCGTCCGGTCCTTAAGGATACCACAGCATGGCTCCTCACCTCCGCAATGGAGGATGTTATGACCATGGGTACAGGTACAAGGGCTAACATCTCAGGCATGGCAGTTGCGGGCAAATCCGGCACCACCACCAAGAATCGAGACACAGTCTTCGCAGGCTTTACACCCTATTACACCTGCGTTATCTGGGGCGGCTATGATGACAATATGCCTCAGACTTCAGTAACCTATTCAAAGAACATCTGGCGTGAGGTTATGCAGAAGGTTCATGCGGACCTTGAGTACAAGGACTTCACAATGCCTAAGGGAATCACCCAGGCCTCTGTCTGCAAGAAGTCGGGCCTCCTTCCGATTCAGGATGTCTGTGTGAACGATCCCCGTGGAAGCATGGTTGAAACCGAATATTTTGCAACCGGTACCGTGCCCACAACCTCCTGCAACCATCATGCGGCGGCTGTCATCTGCGCAGAGAGCCATTATCAGGCTGTCGGCGGCTGTCCCGCTGTGGGATCGATCTTCATAGTCGGAGCAGCTGACGGAAGTGACGATTCAAATTACAACATACCGGCGGACTACACGACGCCTTGTCCCTATCACTCCGGCTTCGTGCCGCAACAGTAAAATCAGTCCCCCGCATAAAATGCGTTCGCGGATTGTATGGGAAATCAAAATGCCGGGAGCAGAATGTGCTGCCCCGGCGTTTAATGTTAAAAAATAAATCCTTCTGAGGTTTTTAATGGAAACGCAAAACTATCCGGCAGGTAAAAAGATAATTTCATACGGACAGGAGGTCGACTGCCTCTACCTTGTCATGAGCGGTTCCGTGGAGCAGATCTGCGGCGAGACAAGGCTTGTGCTCGCTGCGGGCTCCTGCGTGGGGCTTTCGGATGCCTTTCATGACACCTACGAGAGCACTTATACAGCCATCGAGGATACGAGTCTGTCTGCGGTGCCCTACAGCGGACCGGAGGATTTTACGAATATATTCCGGGATCAGCCTGTCTATATTTTCGGCTTTGCAAAGGGAATTTTAAGACAGTGCGACAACGCTTTCAGGGCCTATGTGAACGCAAAAAATCTTGCGGAAGATTTCTATCTCATGGCCACGGAAACCTACAGGGCTTACCTTCATATGTGCAACCAGAAGCAGATGCCCTACAAGCACTACTACCGCATTAACTATATCCAGCCTGCGGTCTTTGAGGGAAGGCTTGAACCCTGGGAACTTGATTATGTCAAAACCTTAAACGAAGTTCCCAACAAGCAGATTGAGCAGATTTACGGCGGCGAGGGAGCTGTTGCAACCGGCGTGATCGGTACCCTGTGCGGCCTTATGGACAAGGCCTTTTACGCCCTTAACGAAATCGGCTCATACCTTGACGGCAACGCGGAAATCATCCTTTCGGATGTCAAGATGGACCTCTTCCAGCTTCTCTTTGACATGAGGGCAAGGGCGGTTATCTACGGCAAGGCGACCGATGACATTGTCGCGAAAATGGAAGATCTGTGTGAGTTCATTGAAACCTGCGGACTCTATGATTCAAAGATTATTTCACGCAAGGAGAAGGCCTACGACACCTACGATTTCTCAAGCCCGGCCACTCTCAAAAACGGTGAGACGGGACTTTATGTGGAGGAGGATGATTCCCAGAATGAGGGCCTCGTGAAAACCTTCGACATCGAGGATGAGTACGAACAGTTTGACCTTGAGGAATTTGAGGATATTCTTCCCGAGGACTATGTTGACGAGGAAGAGGATGAGGGGGAGGACTGCCTCGAAACAATCCTTTCCTTTGCGGGCTACGAGGAAAAGGTCCGCAATGACATCAGAAAACGAATCCATGCATTTACGGCAATCAAGGACAAGGACGGCACTGATGACCACACCAGAAAGCTTCGCCGCCAGCTGACGGACGACTTTTACATGTGCTATGAGAGATGCTTTTTTGCATCCCTTAAGACTCCCATGCTTTCGCCCATTGTTGAAATGTTCCTTCATTTCGGCTTTATGGATGTTTCCCTGGTGGGCTCTGAAAATGCCGAAACCCTTTATGACCTTGTTGATATGGTGAAACTTTTTGACAGGAACAGGGTTTACACCATCTACACCTGGCTGCTTGAGATTTACAAAAAGAACAAGGAGCCCTCACGAAACGAGCTTGACCTTGATTTCAAGGCCTTTGTGGTCGAGGAAAAACGTCTCGGACACATTCGTGAAAATCAGATAAATTCCATCCTTGAGGACCCGGAGGAGAGAGTTAAGTTTGAAATGGCTAACTTCTTCAAATCCGCAAACAGGGCCACAAGCGGCAAGCTTTCCTCCTTCTGTCCCATTCTTTCTGCAGAGGGATTTATCAATGTTCCTGAGAGGATGCTCTTAAATGACCTGCAGATAAAGAAGGCAATCGAAAAGGTTACGGAGATTGATTTCGGAATCTTTTACAGGGAAAATTATTTCTCTGTCCCGGAGAAGGGCGTCAAGAACGAGGTCTTAAAACAGGAGGTTCTTCCCGATGTTATCCTCATGCCAAACACCGGCTCGAGAGGCATGATGTGGCAGGAGTGCTCGGGCGTTAAAAAGAACACTCCGGGACGCCTTGTTTTCCCCATCTTTGCCGCTGATAAGATCGACGACCTTATGCTCTATGCCTGCGGCTGCTTCAGATGGGAAATCTGCCGAAGGGAGATGGGCGGCAGATGGAATGACATTGCAAGCGACTGCCTGACTTCGGACTTTTATGATTATTTCAGCTTCTACAAGAAGAACAGGGACCTTTCAACCGAGGCGAAGGATAAACTGAAGGCCCTTTTGAAGGGCTGCAGAAACAATATGCGCGAGGCCTTCGCAAAGCAGTATATCACCTGGATTGAATATGAGTCCTCCGGAAATGTCAGGCTCAACAAGTGTGAGCGCGACCTTTTTGCAAAGCACTGCCCTTTCAGAAAGAGTTACCGTGACGCCCTCGCGGCCCACCCGATGTTTTCGGATGCCATGAACCGCTACGAAAACAAATGCGCCCAGAAGCTTCATCACATTGCAAATCTCTATTCAAAATACGAGAAGATGGGCGGAGAGATTACACCTGAAATGAAGGTGAATCAGGAGTTCTACAAACTATGAAACATACTATTATGGTGCCCTGCCACTTCGGTCTCGAGTCCGTTTTAAAGCGGGAGATCTATGACATGGGCTATGAAATTGACGAAACCGTTGACGGAAGAGTTTTCTTCACCGGGGATGAGGAGGCCATTGCCATGGCAAATGTCCACATCCGCACGGGGGAGCGTGTTCTTCTTGTGACGGGACGTTTTACTGCAAAAAACTGGGACGATTTTTTCGAGGGAGTAAAGGCAATCCCCTGGGAAAAATACATTCCGAAAAACGGCAGGTTCTGGGTCAAGAAGGCTTCCTCCATAAAGAGCGCTCTTTTTGCCCCCTCGACCATCCAGTCCATGGCAAAAAAGGCAATGGCGAAGCGCCTTGAGGAAACCTACCACATCAGCACCTTCCCGGAGGACGGGGAGGCTTATCCCGTCAGAATTTTCATCAACAAGGACGAGGTTGTGGTTGCTCTCGACACCACAGGTGAATCCCTTCACAAGCGCGGCTACAGAACCCGGGTTTCAAAGGCACCCCTTGAGGAAACCCTTGCGGCGGCCCTTATAAGCCTTACACCCTGGCGCGATGAGCGCCCTCTTATCGACCCCTTCTGCGGAAGCGGAACAATCCCAATCGAGGCTGCCATGATGGCGGCAAATATTGCTCCCGGTATGAACAGAAGCTTCGAGGCGGAGGCCTGGAAGAATTTTATTCCCGAGCGGATTTTCAAAGATGTTAAGGAAGAGGCCCGTGAGCTTGTAAATACGGACATTGAAACAAACATCAGCGGCTTTGACCTTGATCCTCTCATGTGCGAGGCGGCCCGCGACAATGCGGCAAGGGCAGGGGTTGACAAACTTATCCATTTCCAGGCAAAGGATGTTGCGGACCTTAAAAGTTCAAAAAAATACGGCTTCCTTATCACCAACCCGCCCTACGGTGAGCGACTTCTTGAGGAGGGGGAGCTTTCCGGCCTTTACGGTACGATCGGCGAGGTCTACAGGGCACTTGACACCTGGTCAATGTATCTTATTACCTCCTACGACAAGGCGGAGGCGGACATAGGCCGCAAGGCGGATAAGAACCGCAAGATTTACAATGGCATGATCAAAACCTACTTCTACCAGTTCCTGGGCCCAAAGCCCCCGAAGAGAGTTAAGGAATAATGAGCGATCTTAAGCGGTACGGCATCATCATTATCACACTGCTGCTGTGCTTTCTTGCCAAATTCAATAATTCCATGGATTCCATAGGAACCGTGAACACATTCAGAGGGGCTTCTCTTAAGGAGGAGGCCTTCTATCCGCTTATGGCGGAAAGTTTCAATGAGAAGAGCCTGGTGCTCTATGCGGACGACCGGACCTACACCAACGACGCCATGGAACTTTACATGGACAGCAATCTTCATCTCATGATTTCCACGGACATTCTCTCCGAGGTTTTTTCCTGCAATAGCGCCGTTTACAACGGCAATTCCCTCATTGTGGAAAAATTTGATGACGAGATCATCTTCACCCTTGGCAATCAGAAGGTTTCCTTCGATGACAATGCCCGGCAGATTATCTGCCCCCTGACGGCCTATCAGGGACAGTACTATGTGGGCATCGAGGATCTTGCGAGTCTTCTTGGCTACAGCTACACCTGGAACGGCGTATCGGCTGAGGCAACCCTTCTTAACCAGCGGATCGGAGAGAAATTCATTCCCGAGTCCTTTGACCTTCGCGAGCATGGCCAGGCTCCCGAAATCAGGAACCAGGGCTCTGAGGCGACCTGCTGGGCATATGCCTCAACAGCGGCCCTTGAGTCCCTGAAACTCCCGGAGGAGGACCTTGATTTCTCAGTTGAATCAATGGTCAACTATTCAGCTTTTAACGGAGCACAGCTTCAGGGTGGTGGAGAATACACAAAGGCCCTTGCATATCTTCTCTCATGGAACGGTCCCGTCCTTAATGATGAGGCGGGAGCAATCGCCGGACATCTTCAGGAGGTTATAATTCCCACGGCAGGCGACATCGAGGAAATAAAGGAGGATGTCTTCCTCTACGGCGGGGTCCAGACCTCCCTTTTCTGCACCAATCTTTCCGACAGTCCGGACGCAAGGTATTATTCATCGGCAAACAATTCCTATTATTATGACGGGGTGAAAAAGCCGAACCATGACATAGTCGTAATCGGCTGGGATGACAATTATCCCGCCTCAAATTTTAAAAAGACTCCGGAGGGGGACGGCGCCTTCATCTGCCAGAACAGCTGGGGGCAGGCCTTCGGCGATAACGGCGTATTCTATGTTTCATACTACGATAAGAACATTGCCACCCAGTCCGTTGTCTATACAAAGCTTGAAAATTCCGACAACTACGACACCATCTACCAGTCCGACCTTTGCGGCTGGGTTGGTCTTGTGGGCTTCGGCCGTGAGGATGCATATTTTGCGAATGTCTATGAGGCCCAGGGGGACGACTGGATAGAGGCTGCGGGCTTCTACGCCACAGGCCCCTACACGGAATATGAGGTTTACATGGTCACGGACTACGAGGGCACAGAGGACCTTTCAAAGGAAGGAATAAAGGTTGCCTCAGGTCATCTTGAGGATGCGGGCTATTACACCATAAGATTCGACCATCATGTTGAGGTTGCGGCAGGCAGCAAATTTGCCATCGGCGTCTACATCAAAACTCCCGGAAGCATCCACCCTGTTGCGGTTGAGTATGCGGCGGATGAAATCACCGCAAACTGCGACATCAGCGACGGCGAAAGCTACATAAGCGAGAATGCCTCCGAGTGGGACAGCGTGGAGGAGACCGCCAATGCCAATGTCTGCCTTAAGGCATATGGGAGCAGCTGGTAATGCTTGAGGAAAAACTTGTAAAAACAGTTTCCGCAATCCTCCTTGGGCTGACGATTGTCATATGCTCCCTGCTTTTTTATCTGTCCGCATCCGGAAGGGGCTTTGAAAGGATTTTTGAATGGAGCTTCGACGGACTTCCCCAGTGGCTCGTAGTGAGCGAAAAGGAAGATACGGAGTCAGTCGGGAAACTTATAGAAACAGAAAGGCTTAAGGATGAGCAGCTTGAAGAGCAGCTTGCCAGACAGGAGGAGTCTGCAAGGGAGAGAATTTCCATAAGCCTTCCGAAGGGTACTGACGCCGCCGAGGTTACCCTGAACTGGGATTATATGAAAAGAAGTCTTCGGCTTTTTATTCCGGAAGCGGATTCAGAAGGGACGGCAGACATGGATGAATCCATCCTTTCCGGCAGACGGGATTTTGTGTCAGCTGTTTCCTTTGAAAAGGCAGATGGAGGCACTTATCTTGAGATTACCACCGATAAGGTTTATGAATTCGAGTGCAATTATACAACGGATAAGATTTATATTAAGCCGGTTGAGCTGCACGAGGTTTATGACTATGTTGTAGTAATCGATCCGGGACATGGCGGGGAGGATCCGGGAACCGTGGACACGGGCTACAACGAGAAGGATATTAATCTTGCGATTGCCATGAAGCTTAAGGCGCGGCTTTCGGATTCCGATTTTAATTTCGGCGTTTTCCTTACAAGGACACAGAATGAAAATCCAAAGCTTTCAGAGCGAAGCGCGCTTTTGGAAAGCGCCGGCGCGGACGCTTTCATATCAATCCACAGCAGTCTTTCAGAGGAGGAAAATTCTGCGGAGGCGGCAGGAGTTCTGGAACTTGAAAAAAGCACTCTTTCCGAGGATTCGGATGAGCGTTTTACTGTTTTTGAGGCGGGCTCAATGAAGGATTCCGCAGATCTTAAAAAACTTGTGAAGGACGAATATCAGGATGAGATTGCGCGGACGCTTTATGAGAGAATAAGCGGCTGGGCAGAAGAGCAGACGGCAACGCAGCAGACGGCAACGCAGCAGACGGCGGCGCAGTAGACGACATCACAGCAGACGGCGGCGCAGTAATAGCTGCTGCGGCATATCATATAAGGAGAAACAAAATGGAAATGATTTTTGCCACGGGAAACAAGGACAAGGTCCGTGAATTTAATGAGATTTTAGGGGACGGTGTCACCGTTAAAACCATGAAGGAGGCCGGCATTAAGGTGGATATTGTTGAGGACGGAGAAACCTTCGAGGAGAATGCCCTCATCAAGGCGAGGACCGTCGCAAAGGCCATTGATTATTCTGCTGCAGTTGTTTCCGACGACTCAGGCCTTGAGGTTGATTATCTCGGCGGAAAGCCCGGGGTTTACTCCGCAAGATGGCTTGGGGAGGACACCTCCTACGACATAAAAAACGCAGAGCTTATAAAACTGCTTGCGGACGCAAAGGATGACGAGAGAGGGGCCCATTATGTCTGTGCTATCGCCGTGATTCTTCCGGACGGCACGGAATACTGTGTCCGCGGCACCATGGACGGGGAAATCGCAAAAGCACCCGCAGGTGACGGCGGTTTCGGATATGACCCCGTATTTTACGTCCCTTCCCTCGGAATGACCGCAGGGGAGATGACGGCAGAGCAGAAGCACAGCATCAGCCACAGAGGCAATGCCTGCCGCCTCATGAAGGAAAAACTGGGGGATCTGATTTGAAAATTCTCATTGTAAGCGATACCCATGGAAAGCAGGAACTTCTTAAGAAGGTTGTGGCAAAGGAAAATCCGGACAGCGTAATTCACTGCGGAGACAGCGAGGGCTACGAGCTTGAAATAAGCATGATCTGCGGCGGAAAGCTTGACATCGTTGCGGGAAACTGTGACTGGTCCGACCTTCCGGGCATGATAGTAAAAAGCATCGGCGGAGTCAGAATTGTCATTGTCCACGGTCATATGCAGCGGGCAAATTACGGAAACTACGGTCTTGTGGAAACCGCAAGGGGAAACGGGGCACAGATTATCTGCTACGGCCATACCCATGTGCCGGACATCTCATATGCGGGCGGCATTACCATAGTGAACCCCGGCTCCCTTACAAAGCCGAGGCAGGCCGACAGAAGGCCCACCTATGCCCTTCTTACAATCGATGACCGGGGCAAATATAATGTGGAAACCAGGTATGCCGATTTTTGAAAAAAGGTGTTGACAAGAAAACTGTAAATGATATAATAATCAAGCGTCAATTTTAAGACGAGTGACAGGAACACCGGGGTGTGGCTCAGCTTGGCTAGAGTGCCTGGTTTGGGACCAGGAGGTCGCAGGTTCGAATCCTGTCACCCCGATTATGATTATGCGGGTGTGGTTCAATGGTAGAACATCAGCCTTCCAAGCTGAGGACGTGGGTTCGATTCCCATCACCCGCTTTCGTTATGGGCAAACGCCAGTGGTCCGTAACTCCAAAGGGAAAACCTTTTTATGTGTCCGTAGCTCAGCTGGATAGAGCAACGGCCTTCTAAGCCGTGGGTCGGGGGTTCGAATCCCTTCGGACACGTTTATGGTGGGTATAGCGCAGTTGGTTAGCGCGCCAGATTGTGGCTCTGGAGGCCCAGGGTTCGAATCCCTGTATCCACCCTC
>R03__coassemble_1465_pt1 | contig 10997 bp, 8 predicted proteins | sample R03__metabat2_high_PE_063 | metagenome-assembled genome bin R03 | reverse complement strand
ACTCAACCTTGCTCTTAAGGTTAGTGTAATCGCCAAGCTGGGGAACAAGGGTGGCGCTGTCGTAAACGGTCTTCTTGCCGTCGGTGACATAGCCCAAATTAACCTGGGAAACAGGAAGGGAAATTGCCTTCAGTGTGGTATCAACCGATTCGTTTGAGCCGCCTGACTCACCTGAGCCGCCTGACTCTCCGGAATCACCGGAATCTCCGGAATCCGTCTTCTTTATGGTATAGGTAAAGCTTGCCCTGTCGCTGCTCTCATAGCCATCTGCCTTTGCGTAGGCGGTGATGGTGCAGTCCTCGCTGATGATGATTGCAGATGAATAAAGTGCCTCTGCAGTGGTGCCGGATGAGGTCTTTACGGTGTAATAAATTTTAGCGGCAGAGTTTACATTCTTAAGCTCAACTGTTGCGCCTTCCTCAACCTCTCCTGACGAGGGGGATGCTGTGGGAGCCGCGAGCTTTTCGTACTTTTCATACTTTGCCACAAGAACCGTATCCCCCGCAAGGGCTTCGGTCTTATCGTAGGCCTTTGACGAATCGTCACTATAGTACCAGCCCTTGAAGTTGTAGCCGGTCTTTGTGGGATTCTGAACGTAAATTCCGGATTCCTCCCCGGTCTTTCCGACCTCTGCGGTAAACTCCGCAAGGGTGGTTCCGTCCTCATCCTTAAAGGTCACGCTGCAGGTTACAACAGCAACCTTTATGGTGTAGGATGCGCTTACATTGTCACTGTTTTCGTAGTTGTCCTTTTTAGCGTAAGCTGTGATGGTGCAGGCCTCGTTTACGGTGATTTCGGAGGTATATTTTGCCTCTGCCGTGGTGCCTGCTGCCGTGGTGATGGTGTAATAAATTTCAGCGTCGGAATCAGTATGGGTAAGGGTTACAGCTGTGCCCTCCTCAACCTCACCTGATGAAAGTGAAATGACAGGGGAGGTGAGCTTGCCGTTGTCAACAAACTTTGCGTTGATTGTAAGGTCAGAGGTGATCTTATCGGTGGCGGTAAATACCTTTGAGGAATCGGTGCTGTAGCGCCAGCCGTCGAAGGTGGCATTTGTTTTGGTGGGGTCTGAAGGAAGGGCCGAAACGGTCTCACCATCGTAAACCTCAGCCTCGCTGACTGTGCTGCCCTCGCTTACGAAGGTGACTTTCCATTTGCTCATCTCAAAGGCAAGGCTCAGCTTATCACTGTCAATGTAGCCCTCATCGCCCTTTACATAGGCTTCAACCGAAGTTACGTATTTTGTAATCTCAACATTTCCTCCAAGGTAGGCCTTGTAGGCAGAATCAAGATTTGTTTTGTAGTAAATCGTGCCGGTGCTGTTGGGGTTTGTGAAGGTAAGGGTGGTGCCGGCGGTCACCCTGCCGGATACAGCCTCAGAGCCCCCAATATAAGCCTTAGGTGATGAAAGCTGTGTCCAGTCCGTAAATTTTGCCGTAAGCACAATATTTTCAGTTATTGCGGTGGTGGAATTAAAGGCGGTTTCCGTTCCGTCGTAATACCAGCCCTCAAAGGTGGCATTTGTCTTTGTGGGATCAGAAGGGTAGCTTTCGCTGTCAAGGGCACAGCCTGCATTTACCGTCACGGTTTTAAGGGTGGTGCTGTCATAATTTTTGAAGATGACGGTGCACTGCTTTATGGTGTAGGTAAAGCCTGCAATATCGCTGTCCCTGTAGCCTGTGGCCTTGGCGTAGGCCTTGATGGTGCAGCCTTCGGTGATTTTAATGGGTGAAGAATATTTTGCCTCAGAGGTTGTGCCTGACGAGGTTGTTATTGTGTAATAAATTTTGGCACTGCTGTTTGTGTTGGAAAGGGTGACCGTATCTCCCACTGCAAGACTTGATCCATGAGCAGGTGATGCTGTGGGCATGGGGAGCTTATCCCAGATGGTAAATTTGGGCACAAGCACAACATCGGCGGTTATCTTATCACTGCTTGTGAAGGCAGTTTCCGTTCCGTAATAGTACCAGCCGTCAAAGGTGTATTCGTCCTTGGCAGGATCTGTGGGGAAGCTGCTTTCCGAAATCGTACTTCCCTCCTCAACGTCGGAAATGGTCTTAAGGGTGGTGCCGTCCTCGTTCTGGAAGGTGACGGTGTATTTTGTGGTGGTATTACCCGATTCTCCCGACTCGCCTGAGCCGCCTGACTCTCCCGAATCCCCTGAATCGGATGAGGGGTTGTCAAGGTCGAAGAAGTTTACGGTGTAGTCGATCTGCTTCATATTGTACTTTACGCAGACGCTGTAGGAATCCCCTGCACTGCAGGTAATTCCGGAGGGAAGGAAGTAAACAGTGCCCTCCCCACGGCTGTTGTTATTTAACCAGTAAAGTGTGGTGCCGCCTGTATTGGCGGGATTAGCAGTCCACTTTTTGCCGGTGGTTCTGTTTGTCACTGTGACACTGACAGAATCCTTACTCACAGTTTCCCCGAGGGTAATTGACCAGGGTGTGCTGGTGGTAAAGTAAGAGGTGGGGGTGTTGTGGGCCGGCCAGGCAACACCGGTAATGTCACTGCCACTTGAGGATGAATCGAGAAGGTCAGGCACAAAGTAGGTTTTGGTGCCCGAGCTGTTTGTGGCAGCGCCGAAACTTACAACATTAAGGTCGGTCTTTAAAAGATTGCGTCTTTTTACCCACTTTGACATGGTAGTGGGAATTGTGGTATCTCCCAGAAGGTCATTTAAAATGAACTGGTTAAGGGTGGTGCCTGCCGAAAGGGTTCCGATAAGGGGCATGGAGGACAGACGCTCCAGTCCGTAAAAGGCATTGTCATACAGTTCAGTGGACATTTCGTCAGGCGCAGAGGTATACGACGCCTCTGACATATCCTTGTCCCTTACGGCACAGAGAAGGGCCGCATCCTGGATTTCAACGTCATAGCGCAAAGACCAGGTATCATCATATTCATCAACGTCTTCGCCGTCGTTCCAGCTTACCCTGTCAAGACCTGCAATATAGCGAATCTGGTTTACCATGTTTACAGCGGACTTTTTCGTTGCATCCGAAAGCTCGCCCGCAACGCTCTGCTGGTCAGATGCGATGGAGGGCGCGGTGCTGTAGGTCAGGGGATCAGATGCTTTTGCACCATATGTATTAATATAATTTGCTATTTCAGACTGGGTGCGGATGTTTACTCCAAGGTATGCCTTTGTATAATTCTCATCCGCCTCCGTATCGTCGTCATCCTCCTCGTTGTCATCGTCACCCGTGTCTGCCTTGAGGGTAAGACCCATGCCGGAAAGGGACTCGCGAATTGCGGTTGTATCCTGATCCGAGGTGCTGCTGTAGGAGGTGATGGTGTTTGAAGCGTTCTTGTAGCATACAAAAACAGATGAATAGTCAGATGAACCGGTGGTGTTCTTAAGGAGAGTTTTTCCCCAAAGCTCGGATTCATCCGTCATCATGGTAAGGGTTGCGTAATTGTAATATGAATAGTACTGGGCGTCATCCACAATCGCATCCGCGGTGTTGTCATCCCAGTCGAAAAGATAGACGTTGTAGTCGCCTGTAAAATTGTTGTGGGCCTCAAGGACGATTCGGGCAATCTGGCGTCCGAGCACGCTTCCGCCGATGTTTCCGAAAATGAGGATTGCAGCCTCATTATCATTGAAATCAAAGTAAATGTTTTCAGAGGTGTCCTTTGCGTTGGGGACATAGAAATGATCCACAAGCTGGGTTGCCGAAAGGGCGGAATCCTCCGCGGTTTCAGTATTTTCTGTGGTCTCAGCGGTCTCTGAGATTTCCGAAGTCTCAGTGCTTTCGGTGCGCTCCTCCGCAAAGGCCGTCATGGGCACAGATGTCACCAGCATAAACGCTGACAAAGAACCCGCAAGCATTTTTACAAATAATCTTTTCATTTCATTCCCCTTTATGATGTGAAAACAAACTGCAACAGCAGCATATAAAGAATCGTTCCTACAAGAATCGAAAGCAGTGTGTTGTGCTTCCATTTGTGGAGTGCCACCACAACGGCAGTTGCGATGATTTCCGGGATGCCATGGTTTCCCTCCGTAAGGCTTACGCCCTTAAAGCAGTAGACCACAAGCATTGCCATGGCCGCCCCCGGGAGCACCTTTCCAAGGTAAAGGACCACCTTCGGTGTCCTGTTCTTAAAAATAACAAAGGCGCTGCCACGAAGGAAAAAGGTTCCCCCGGTCATGATAAGAATGGCAAGAAAAATATACAGGTCTTTACTCATTTTCCGCCTCCTTATCTTCCGTTTCCGGCAGCCTTGATGCCTCTTCCTCTGCGGCCCTTTCCCGTCTTTCGATGTAAGGCTTCTCCACAAGAAGCAGGATGGTTATGAAGATCATTGACGGAATGAGAAAATCCTCAGCGCCGAAAATGATAAGACATACAAGGGACACCAAGATTCCCGTAAGAGCCGGAAGATGCTCCTTTGTGCCTTCCCACTGTTCAATCACAATGATGACGAAGAGCGCCGTCATGGAAAAGTCGATGCCCGTAAAATCCGCATTTATGAGGGTTCCGGCAATCGCTCCCACGGTGCTTCCGAGGATCCAGTAGAACTGATCCATCAGGGATACAAGCAGCGAGTAGTGCTTCCTTGATACCCCGTCGGGAAGTTTCGGATCCACCACCAGGGAAAAGGTCTCATCAGTTAAGGCGAAAACAAGATAGGGTTTTGCCGCGCCCATGTCCTTATATCTTCCCAGCATAGAGATGCCATAGAAAATGTGCCTTGCATTCACTATGATCGTCATGAGAAGGAAGGTCAGCATATTCGCTCCCGCCCCAAGAAGGTCAACTGCCACATACTGCATGGATCCCGCAAAAACAAGGGTGCTCATAAGTGTTGCCCAGTACCAGGCGTAGCCTTTCTCATGAAGAAGTATTCCAAAGCCGATTCCCAGCACAACATATCCCGCCATAACGGGCAGGGATGCAAGGAAAGCGGTCCTTACTGTTTTCGTGTTCATACATTTCTCCATTCTAACCTTATAATTATATCACAAACCAAAGGGATATACATCAAAAAAGACAGCAGGCGAAAATGTCTGCTGTCTTTTTTTAAAAACCTCTTTACAAATGTAAAAAACCGTAGTATTATTTTCTCGAACAAAGGAGTTCGCATTATTTGCGGACTCCTTTTTTATTTTGTAAAAAAGTAAGTATGTATTAAAAAAGGAGCACAAAATGAACACCTACGGCACAGCAGCAAGGAGCGTCAACACCCCCTTCCTCTACTCTTCACATGCCCGATTCGTTTCCAGAAAACCGGCGGCGGAGATTACGGAGAAACTGGGGATCTACGAGTTTTACGAATTCTCGGAGGAGCAGCCCTACGACATGGGCCTCATCCGGGGAGCAATCGACATCCGCTTTAAGATTAAGGCAGATGATGTGGAGGTAAGACTTCTTGGTATGGTTTTAGGCGAGAGGGAGCACTCAGAGGAGGGTTTTACCTTCGGAGTGAGATTTCTTCCCGGCACCTGCCTCTACATGGACCAGACCTCCGTTCAGGAGATGGTTCATGACAGAAGGAGCGGCGAGCTTACGGAATTTGCGAAGCATCTTCTCATGACCCGGGAGCTCTACATGCGCTCATCGGTTTTCGTCCAGTACTACAGCAAGGCTGCCGAGAACAAAACCAGCCGTCAGGAAATTATGGTGGACACCTCTGACATTGACCACTATGTGAGAAGAAGGATTCGCGAAACCGGCGGAATAATCACAATCGCCGAGCTCACAAAGGAAACGGGCTATTCAGAGTGCTATTTAAGGAAAATCTTTTCCGGTCTCCACGGGGTTCCCCCGAAGACCTTCGGCAAATTCGTGCGCTTCCAGCATGCACTTGCCGTAATCGGAAAAGGCGGAAGGACCCTTGACCAGGTTGCAAACGAGTGCGGCTATTACGATCAGTCCCATATGAACAAGGACTTCAAAAAATTTCTCGGCTGCACCCCCGAGAGTTTCTCAAGGGAACAGCCGAGAAGGGCTTAACCGGCCCGGAGTAATTCCGAACAGGTTCTTATAACAGTATCTCCGGGTTCCTCCCGTTGATATAATACATACTTACTTTACACGGGCAGGCCTTTGGGCCTGCTTGTGTGATTTTTTCCTTGTATTTACGGGGTTTTGCTTACTTTTCTGCCTCTCGTCTTGTATCGTCATTTTTTACATTTATTGGGGTATAAATTGGGGTATAAATTGGGGTATGACTAGAACTCTTCCTTAAGTGACCTCTCGAACAGTTTGTCCACAATCATCTTCGGATCAAGATTCCCATGGTCGCCGTACAAAAGTTCATACACCGCAGAGCATATGGGCATGTCTACGTCATACTCCTTCGCAAGCTCCACAACTGCTTTTGCGGTATAGTAGCCTTCTGCAAGGCTGTCATACTTTTCTCCCCTGACGAAGCACTCTCCGAACATTCTGTTGTGGCTGTGCTTTGAAAAGACAGTCGCCTCGTAATCGCCGAGGTGACAGAGACCGTAAGCCGAAAGCTCGTTTCCGCCCATGGCAAGGATAAGTCTTGCAACCTCCCTTGTGCCGCGGCTCATGAGGGCACCCTTAAGGCTTGAAAGTCCGAGACCGTCAAGGGCCCCTGCCGCAATGCCGATAACGTTCTTCGTTGCGGCTCCGATCTCGTTTCCGATAAGGTCCTTGCCATAGTAGAATCTGATAAGACCGCCTGAAAAGGCGTTTATGAGAAATTCCTTGGTGCTGTCCCTGTCGCTGTCGATTACCATACAGTTCGGAACCCCTGCATAAAATTCCTCAACATGTCCAGGGCCTATCCAGACCGCTACATCATTTGAGTCGTCAATAGTATCCCGCATGATCTGTGTAAGGCGGCGCTTTGTGCCCGTCTCAATTCCCTTCATGCAAAGGACAAAGGTCTTTCCTGTCGCCTTTTTGTCGGCAATCTGCTTTGCAAGAGGATCAAGGTTCTGGGCGCTTATGGAAATGACGATAACGCTGCTTTGAAGGGCAATGTCAAGGTCCGTTGTGAGCTTCATGGTGTCCGGAAGTTTAAGATATTCATTTTTTCTGGTGCGGATGAGCTCTCCCATCCTCTTTGAATTCGGGCGTCCGTAAAGGGTTACGTGATGTCCGATCGAGTCGAGATACCATGCTATGAAGCTGCCCCAGCGTCCGCAGCCCAAAACCGAAATGTTCAGTGTCTCTTTCATTTAGCCAGTCCACTCCTTCCGAAAATAAAGGTTGCAAAATAGATTACAGATGCATAAATGACAATTGAAGGGCCGGCCGCTATTCCCACAAAGTAGGAAACCAAAAGGCCCAGAATTCCCGATAAAAGGGAGAATATCAAGGCGAAAAGATGATACTCCCGAAGGTTTGAGGCAATGTTTCGCGATGCTGCCGCAGGAAGAATGAGAAGGGCGTTTATGAGAAGCACGCCTATCCATCTTACACACATCATGACGATGATAGCAACGATAACGGAAAAACCAAGCTCAATAAGCTCAGCGTTTATTCCCCCTGATTTTGCAAGGGAACGGTGAAGGCTTACTGCGGCAAGACCGTTAACACACAGAGCCCAGTAAACAAGGAGCACAACAAAAAGCATGCCCACGGTAATAAGTTCGCTTTTGGTGATGCTCAAAATGTCTCCCACAAGAAGTGAGGAATACTTTGAAAAATTGCCGCCGAAGGACAGAATTGCAAGGCCAACGGCTATGCAGCAGGAAGAAACAACCGAGATAACGGAATCCATCTGCTGGGCATTCTTCCTTGAAAGGAAATTTAATACGATTGCAAACAGTACCGCAAACATTATCATTACGATACTGACATCGCTCACTCCGAGAATAACACCGATGGCGATTCCCGTAAAGGCGCTGTGGCCAAGTGCATCGGAGAAAAAGCTCATCTTCCGCTGGACGATCATGGTTCCCAAAATGCTCAGAAGCGGGCATACAAGAACAACCGCAAGGAAGGCCCTTACGAAAAAGCTGTATGAGAAGGCTGAAATAATCATTGTTCATCCCCTCCTTCCGCCATGCCGAAGGTTCGTTTAAACTCTTCGCTGTTAAAAACCGCGCCGGGAGTACCGGAAGCAAGCACGGTCCGCTCGAGGAGCACAACCTTGTCCGCATATTTTCTCACATAGTCAAGGTCATGGGAGACAATTATGATGGCAAGGTCATAATTCTTTTTAAGATAAAGCATATTCTTGTAGAAAAGCTCAAGTCCGTTGGCGTCAATGCCGGAAACAGGCTCGTCAAGTAGCAGAAGGTTCGGGCTGTCCATAAGGGCAAGGGAAAGAAGCACGCGCTGAAGTTCGCCGCCGCTCAGCATTCCGATGGGCTTGTCAATGAGGCTCTCAGCCTCAAATACGGAAAGGACCTCTTCGACCTTTTCTCTTATTCCCCGGGTTGCGGGAAGAAAGGCAGGGCGCTTAAAGCCGTAAACCGTGATGACGTCAAGAACCGACATGGGAGTGTCCCTGTCAATTTCGAAATTCTGGGGGACATAGCCGATTTTAAGGTCTTCTAAGGTTCCGCCGTTGGTATTTTTGAATTCGATGTCACCCTTCGAGGGAATTTCGCCGAGGATTGCCTTTACGAGGGTGGACTTTCCGGCGCCGTTCTGGCCGATGATTGCCACAATGTCCCCGCAGTGAATGTGAAGGTTCACATCCTCGAGGATTATATCATTTCCCGCCTCAACGGAAAGATTATTGACTTTTATACAGTGAAACCCACAGGGGGCAATGACTTTTCTTGCCATATTTTTCTCCTGATTACTGAATTTCCTTAAGAAGATTGTAATTTGAGGTCATGCCCGAAATCCAGGCATCCTCGTTCCCGTCGCCGGTGGTTATAACGTCAAGGCACACCGCCTTTGCCCCGGTTTCCGTCACAAGGGTGTTTGCAACCTCCGCGCCCTCCTCATCATAAAGGATAACGGCATCCTCTGACCTTAAAATCTCGCAGGCCTTTGCAAGAGTATCTGCGGAAATGCTCTCCTCCTCCTCAAGATCGATGAACATTGAAACCTCCATGCCAAGATCCGTGGCAAGATAGGAAAGGGGCTCGCTTAAATTCACGACCTTCTTTCCTTCGAGGGAAAGCTCATCCCGAAGAGCGATGGTCTCCTCGATTTTTTCCCTGTAGGCAGCATAATTTTCCATGTAGATTCCGGCATTTTCCGTGTCAAAATCCGAAAGGGCAATTGCCACCTTCTGGGCGTAGATTTCATAAAGGTCAGCATCCATCCAGTAGTGGGCATTGTCTTCCTCAAGCTCATTCACGGGAAGATTCTCGCTTGCATACAAAACCCGAAGGCCCGGATAGGTTTTCGCATATTCAGCTGCGTTCACAAAGCTTTCCATTCCGCCGCCGTTGCAGATAAGAAGTCCTGCGGATTCAATGAGCTTAACATCATCGGTGGTGAGCTGATAGTCGTGAAGGCAGCCGGTCTGGGGCTGGGAAAGGCAGGTGAGGTTTAATCCCTCCACCCCCTTTGCTATGTTTTTTGCCGCAATGTAAACCGGATAGAAGGAGCAGACGGCTGTTTTTGTGCTGTTTTCAGCATCGCTTTTGGCATCGCCCTCCGCCAATTCTTTATTTGCCGTGTATACCGTATTATTACCGGTTGTTGACTCATTCGTCAACATGACGATCACGACCGTTGCGGCGATAAGAGCCGCACAAAGTATGATTATAAATACAGTTTTTCGTTTCATTTTTATTCTTCTTCGCCGTCCCCAGCGTAATCTGCCTCGTTTTCAATGACCTGGTCCATAAGATCCCAGATGTCCTCCCTTCCGGACTTATTCGTTGCGGAAAAGGGAATGATGATAGTATCGGATGGGGCTCCTAATGTTTTTCTTATGAGGGAAATCTGCTTATCGACTGCGCCCCTTGAAATCTTGTCGGACTTTGTTGCGATGATTATGGGCTGAAGCTCCTGATATACCACCCAGTCGTACATCTGCTTATCCATGACCGTGGGCTCATGCCTTATGTCCACAAGCAAAAATACGGCCCTGAGTTTTTCAGAGTTCACCAGGTAGTTTTCGATCATGACTCCCCAGCGCTCCCTCTCCTTCTCCGAAACCTTTGCATAGCCGTATCCCGGCAGGTCCACAAGGTAAATCTCGCCGTTTATGTTGTAGAAATTTAAGGTCTGGGTTTTGCCCGGCTGGGCCGAGGTCCTGGCAAGGGATTTTCTGTTCATAAGAGCGTTTATGAGGGAGGATTTTCCCACGTTCGACTTGCCCGCAAAAGCAACCTCGGGAAGCTCATTTACGGGAAGCTCGCTGGTGGGCCCGCATACCGTCTCAAGTTCTACATTCTTTATTATCATAAGATTACCATTTATCGTTAATTTGCCGGCAAATGATTCTGTCTGCTTTTACCGGCTTATAACAAAAATCGCCTGCCTTAGGGCAGGCGATAAATTTGCGTTTATGCGCTCTTTGACTCTTTGTTTTCTGTGATTCCCACAACCTGGGCATCCTTCGCATCGGGGTTTTTGTCCTCCACCATTGCGGGGGTGATGCAGATTCTTGAGTTTGTGTTGTCGGAAGGTGCCTCGTACATGAAGTCCATCATGACATTTTCCATAATGGAACGAAGTCCGCGGGCTCCTGTCTTTCTCTCGATTGCCTTCTTAGCGATTGCAACAAGGGCATCGTCCTGGAACTCAAGGTTCTTGTTGTCGAGACGAAGGAGAGCCTTGTACTGTCTTACAAGAGAGTTCTTGGGCTCCTTGAGAACCCTTACAAGTGCCTTCTCATCAAGGGCATCAAGGGCAACATTCACGGGCACACGGCCGATGAACTCGGGGATAAGTCCGAACTTGATGAAGTCCTCGGGAAGCACCTGTTTGAAGAGCTGGCCGATGTTCTGCTCGTTGGGATCCTTCACAGCTGCATTGAAACCGATTGACTTGGTCTCAACGCGGTGGCTGATGATTGACTCAAGGCCATCGAAAGCACCGCCGCAGATGAAAAGAATGTTGGTGGTGTCAATCTGAAGAAGCTCCTGCTGGGGATGCTTG
>R03__coassemble_1445_pt1 | contig 11104 bp, 7 predicted proteins | sample R03__metabat2_high_PE_063 | metagenome-assembled genome bin R03 | reverse complement strand
GGGTAATGTCCGTCTGGTCAACGCTCGCGGGGCGTGGACCTATGATTGCCATGTCCCCGATAAAGCAGTTTAGAAGCTGGGGAAGCTCGTCAATCTTGCTGCGACGCATAAAATCTCCGAAAGGAAAAATCCTCGAGACGTCAGCCTTGAAGCTGTTCTCGTTGGCGCTCCTGTCAACGGTCATGGAACGGAACTTGAACATCTTAAAAACACGGTTGTTTTTGCCCACGCGGTTTGCCATGTAAAACACCGGTCCCGGGTCCGAAACCTCAATGCCAATCACAGCAATAAGCCAGATGGGACTTGTGATTATGAGCCCAAGTCCGGATGCAATTATGCAAAAAAGCCTTTTAAAGAAAGGATACATTTATTTCTCCCAAGCCTGACGAAGATCTTCCTTCATTGCAAGAGCCGCAGCCCTTGCCGCATCGGCATAGCCCGTCTCGCCGTAAGAAGCGTAGGCCTCCTGCCTGTAGGCTGCGATGATGCCCCGCGATGAGTTTACGATTGCGCCCAGGCCGTCCTCGTTGAAGAATGCGCCAAGGTCACTTCCCTTGCCGCCCTGTGCGCCGTAGCCGGGAACGAGGATGTAATTTTTGGGCATAACCTTGCGAAGAGCTGCGCCCATTTCGGGATAGGTTGCACCAACAACTGCTCCGACGTAGCTGTAGTCATCACCCATGACCTCGCTGCCCCATTCGTTCACCTTTTCGCCAACCCACTCGTAGAGGGGACGGCCGTCAATAAGGCGGTCCTGAAACTCTCCGCTTGAGGGATTTGAGGTTTTTACAAGAATGAAGATGCCCTTCTTTTCCTCTGCGCAGACCTTGAGGAAGGGCTTTATTCCGTCTGAACCAAGGTAGGGATTAACGGTTGCGAAATCCTCCGCAAAGGCCTCCTGCTTAGTATTGCCGATGGTGAATTTTCCGAGATGTCCCACAGCATAAGCCTCGGAGGTTGAGCCGATGTCGCCGCGCTTAACGTCGCCGATGATTACAAGCCCCTTCTCCTTTGCGTAATCGCAGGTTTTCTTGAAGGCGAGAACACCCTCGGGACCGAACTGCTCATACATGGCAATCTGGGGCTTTACAGCAGGCACAATGTCGCAGATTGCATCGATAAGTCCCATATTGTACTCGAGGATTGCGGCAGCCGCTGCAGTTGCGGTCTCGCCGTACTCCACAACAGCCTTGTCAATAAGGAAGGTAGGAACATAATTAAGCATGGGATCAAGTCCCACAACAATGGGAGCCTCGGTCTTTTTTATCTTCTCTACAAGCTTATTTATCATTTTCGTATACCACCTTTCCTTTGGCTATAGTATATTTCACGTCGCCCTTTACCTTCATGCCGTTGTAGGGCTGATTTTTATTTTTTCCCACAAAAGCCTCGTCGCTTATTACCCATGATTTTTTCGGATTGAAAATCGTGATGTCAGCGCATTTTCCCTCGGAGATATCACCTGTCTCAAGATGAGCGATTGCAGCCGGGCCAAAGCTCATGGCCTTTGCCATTGCCATGGGATCCATGTAGCCGCCCTCAACAAGAACGGTATTTGCAAGTGCCGCCGCAGTTTCCATTCCCACAATGCCAAAGGGTGCTTTTAAGATGGAGCCCTTCTTTTCGTATTCAGTGTGGGGTGCGTGGTCGGTGGAGATGACGAAGGTGCCGTCCGCAATACCCTTGCGCAGAACCTCGCGATCCTCAGCAGCCCTTACCGGGGGATTCATTTTAAATTTCGGGTCGGGAGTTTTGATGTCCTCGTCAATGAGGGTGAAATGGTGGGGAGTAACCTCGCCTGAAACCTTAAAGCCCTTCTTTTTGGCGTCATTGAGAAGATCGTAGCTTTCTTTGGTAGAACAATGGCAAAGATGCAGCTGACAGCCTGTGTCCCCTGCAAGCATAAGGTCGCGGGCAGTGATTGAATTTTCTACGGTGCTTAAAATTCCGGGAAGGCCGAGTTTTTTGGAAACCTTGCCCTCGTGAATGACGCCGCCCAAAACAAGGTCCTTGTCCTCGCAGTGAGCGAAAATCGGGATGTTGAGCTCCGCGGCCTTCTGCATGGCCCTGTAGTAAAGGCCTGTGTTCATGACAGACTTTCCGTCCTCGGAAAGAGCAGGGCAGCCTGCCTCGATCATGCTTTCAAAGTCAGCAAGCTCCTTGCCTGCCTGGCCCTTTGTGATGGCGCCGATCTGATAAACTGTAATGCTGTCAAGGGCATTTGCCTTGTTGTGAACATATGAAACCACATCGCCGTTGTCAACAACAGGCTTTGTGTTGGGCATTGCAAATACAGTGGTGTAACCGCCCCGGGCAGCAGCCTTAACCTCGCTCTCAACGGTTGCCTTGTCAGGAAAGCCGGGGTCACGAAGATGCACATGAAGATCGATAAAGCCCGGGAACACATAGCAGCCCTTGGCATCAATAACTCTGTCAGCCTCGGCCTTTATGCCCTTTTCAACCTTAAGAATTTTTCCATCGGACACATATACATCCAGTTTTTCATCGGTTTCAGTGGCGGGATTTATATATCGTCCGTTCTTGATAAGAATTGTCATTTTATCTCCTTCCCTGCAACATTTGCAAGCAGTGAATAATAGTATAATTATAAAATAACAGGCACCTAAAAACAACACCGGCCGGCAAAAACAGTCACGAAAATAGGGCCGGCAAAATCTGCAAAATTGCATTAAAAAGCCCCCGTCATATGACAGGGGCTTGAGAGTTTTACTGATTACTGCTCATCAACATAGCGCTGGATGTTTGAAGCGTTGACATACTTCTTTGTTTCCTCGCCTACAACCACAAGAGTGGGAGCCTGCTTAACGCCGTACTGGTTGGTAAGTTCTACATTTTCCTCTGCATCGATGAGGACATAATCCTCGCCCTCGAGCATCTGCTTAGCGATCTTGCAGTTGGGGCACTCCTTGGTGGTGAAGAGGTATTTTACCTCTGCAACGGGAGTCTGTGATGCGGGAGCTGCTGCCTTCACAACGGGAGAAGCACCGCCAACGGGGATTCTCTTCATGCGTGAGTTTGCAATGTCATAAAGCTTACGGTTCTTGTATTCCTGAGTCTTGCCTTCGTTCCAGTTCTGAACGGGACGATAGTAGCCTGTGATACGGCTGTAAACCTCTGCGCTTTCGCCGCAGTGGGGGCAGGTGAACTGCTCGCCGGGAAGGTATCCGTGAGTCTTGCATACTGAATAGGTGGGGCTCAGTGTGAAGTAGGGCAGGCGATAGTTCTCAGCAATCTTGCGAACAAGGCCTGCTGCTGACTCCCAGCTGGGAAGCTTCTCACCAAGGAATGCGTGGAATACGGTACCTGAGGTGTAAAGGGTCTGAAGCTCATCCTGAATGTCGAGGGCATCGAAGATATCTGCGGTGTACTCAACGGGAAGGTGTGAGCTGTTGGTGTAGAAGGGGGTATCTCCAACCTTGCCTGCGGTGATGATGTCGGGATAGTGCTTGCGGTCATGCTTTGCAAGACGGAATGAGGTAGACTCTGCGGGAGTTGCCTCGAGGTTGTAAAGATCTCCGTACATCTCCTGGTAGTCAGAAAGGCGCTCACGCATGTGGTTGAGAACATCCTTTGCAAACTCCTGGGTTTTCTCCTCGGTCATGTCAGCGCGAAGCCACTTTGCATTAAGACCAACCTCGTTCATACCAACGAGACCGATGGTTGAGAAGTGGTTGTTGAAGGTTCCGAGGTAACGCTTGGTGTAGGGATAGAGACCCTCGTCAAGAAGCTTGGTGATAACGCCGCGCTTGATTTTGAGCGAACGTGCTGAAAGGTCCATCATGCGGTCAAGGCGCTTGTAGAAATCAGCCTCATCGTTTGCAAGATATGCGATACGGGGAAGGTTGATGGTAACAACGCCGACAGAACCGGTTGACTCGCCTGAGCCGAAGAAGCCGCCTGACTTCTTGCGAAGCTCACGAAGGTCAAGACGAAGACGGCAACACATTGAACGTACATCAGAGGGCTCCATGTCGGAGTTGATGTAGTTTGAGAAGTAGGGTGTACCGTACTTTGAAGTCATCTCGAAGAGAAGACGGTTGTTCTCGGTGTCTGACCAGTCGAAGTCACGGGTGATTGAGTAGGTGGGGATGGGATACTGGAATCCGCGGCCGTTTGCATCGCCCTCAATCATGATCTCGAGGAATGCCTTGTTGACCATATCCATCTCCTTCTTGCAGTCCTTGTACTTGAAGTCCATGGGCTGGCCGCCTACGATTGCGGGAAGCTCTGCAAGGTCTGCGGGAACTGTCCAGTCGAGAGTGATATTTGAGAAGGGAGCCTGAGTACCCCAGCGTGAAGGTGTGTTAACGCCGTAGATGAAGCTCTCAAGGCACTTCTTAACTGCATGGTAGTCAAGGTTGTCCACCTTAACGAAGGGTGCAAGGTAGGTATCGAAGGAAGAGAATGCCTGTGCGCCTGCCCACTCGTTCTGCATGATACCAAGGAAGTTGACCATCTGGTTGCAGAGAGCTGAGAGGTGCTTTGCGGGAGAAGAGGTGATCTTTCCGTTGATTCCGCCGAGGCCTTCCTGAATGAGCTGCTTTAATGACCAGCCTGCGCAGTAACCGGTGAGCATTGAAAGATCGTGGATGTGGATGTCGGCATTGCGGTGTGCATTTGCGATTTCCTCATCGTAGATTTCAGAGAGCCAGTAATTTGCGGTAACGGCGCCTGAGTTTGAAAGGATAAGACCGCCTACTGAATAGGTAACGGTTGAGTTTTCCTTTACTCGCCAGTCCTCTACCTTAACATAGCTGTTGACAACATCCTTGTAATCAAGAATGGTTGACTTCATGTTGCGCATCTTTTCGCGCTGCTTTCTATAAAGAATATATGCCTTTGCAACATCTGTATAGCCGGCGCTCTCAAGAACGTGCTCAACGCTGTCCTGGATGTCCTCAACTGAGATCTTGCCGTCCTTGATTTTTGCCTGGAAGTCAGAAGTAACCCGAAGTGCAAGAAGACCGATAATATCGTCTGTATACTCCTTCTGAGTCGCAACGAAGGCCTTCTCCATCGCCTCGTTGATCTTGCTCAGATTAAACTCTGTAACCTTTCCGTCTCTCTTAACTACCTCGAACATTTTTTCCTGCCTTTCAATACTTATTTTTATATGTTTTTCCGGGTATGCCCTACCCGATTTTTTCGGTGCATTGTCATATTATCAAAAGTAAATTTTTGAGTCAACACAAAAAACACAAGATATTGTGCCACGGAATGTTTCACAGACAATTACTTGCGTTTATTCGTAATTATGCGCAAGGGATTTTTTCCCTTATTTTAGGGCATTCCAAAGCCGCCCGGAGTCAAAATCGGTTTTTTCGGCCAAAACCTTTGTGCATAATTTACAAAATATTTCAGGCCCATGTAAGCCCTTACGAAAGCGGTACCTTTTGCCTATAAAAGCGCATTATTTAGAGGGTACTAAGGTACTATACCACAATATGTTGTGGTCAGGCGAAATCAAAAAATCGGAGCCCCTGGGGGCTCCGATCCGGGTTTTGCTTGTCATTTATTTGTTAAATGTGCATATAAATTTTGCGGTTTTTAAGGTGATGCAGTTTCATACCGCAAACACCGTCCTGTTACTCTCCAATCCGGCTTATAACCTTCTTATTGAGTCTTGCGAAGAAGAACAGACAGCAGATAAGGGATGCGATCTCCGCAATGGGGAAGGCCCACCATACGTTGTTGACGTTTCCTGAAAGGGAAAGAATGTAGGCTGCGGGAAGGAGCACGACAATCTGACGCATGATTGAGATGATAAGGCTGTAAACCGCATTTCCAAGGGCCTGGAAGGTGGATGTAAGGATGATACAGAAGGCTGCCACAGGGAAGTGCACAGCAATAATTCTAAGAGCCACAACGCCCATTGACATCATGTTGTCGGATGCGCCAAACAGGCTGAAGAAAATATGGGGGATAAGCTCAAACAGAAGTGTTCCCACTGACATGATGCAGAAGGCGATGAGCATGGCAAACTTCATAGTGCCGGTGACACGCTTTCTCTTGCCTGCGCCATAGTTGTAGGCAATAACGGGAACGATGCCGCTGTTAAGACCGAATACGGGCATGAAAATGAAGCTCTGCATCTTGAAGTAGACGCCGAATACCGCAACGGCAGTTGATGAGAATGCCATGAGGATTCTGTTCATGCAGAATACCATGATGGAGCCGATTGACTGCATGATGATGGAGGGGAAGCCTACCTTGTAGATGTTTCCGATAACGTGAAGGTTCGGCTTAAAGCCCCTGAGAGAGAAGGTTATCTCCTTGTTGAATTTAAGATTGAGAATGAGTCCAAGAACAGCAGCCAAGGTCTGTCCGGTGACGGTGGCGATTGCCGCACCTGCAACCTCAAGCCTGGGGGCTCCGAGAAGTCCGAAGATGAGGATGGGGTCGAGGATAAGGTTGATGATTGCGCCGAACATCTGGGAAATCATTGAAAGAACAGTCTTTCCTGTGGACTGGAGAAGTCTCTCGAAAATAGTCTGATAGAAAATACCCAGAGAGCAGCAGCATACAACACGAAGATACTGGATGCCGTATCCAACGATCTCGGCATCATCGCTCTGAAATTCATAGAAGGGGCGAACCAGAAGAAGGCCCACAAATACAAAGATAATGAAATTCATCAGTGAGAGGAAAAGGCCGTTCATGGCTGAGGCATCAACCATCTTCTTGTTTTTTTCACCGAGGGAACGCGAGAGCAGGGCATTCATACCGACGCCCATGCCGACGCCCATACCGATGAGGATGGTCTGCACGGGGAATGCAAGTGATACTGCCGTAAGGGCACCCTCCGATACTCTGGCAACGAACACGCTGTCAACAATATTGTAAAGGGCCTGCACCAGCATTGAGATCATCATGGGAAGTGACATGCTGATTACGAGTTTCTTTATGGGCAGCACACCCATTTTGTTTTCTGCGGCTTTTTCGTTATTCATGGTTACTCCTGTCCTCTGCAGTTATCTTTACTGAGCCGGCGGTCATCTGCGATTCCGACCCTGTTTATACTCAAATTACACAACATAAAGAATTATAGCAAAGCCCTCTGTATAATTGATTACTATCTTATATAGACAGTATGGGCTTTTTTTGTGCAAAATCCCCTCGATAATTTTCAAACTTTTTGTTAAAGTGTCAGACAATTCTTCCGATATATAAAGTAACAAAAACATCTGCAGGGACGCAGATACCTACGCGAAAGGCGGAATCCAGGGAGGACAGAACAGCAGCTTATGAATTATTCAGGATAACTTCAATAGAACTTATCCCCGGCGGCGGCGACAATGGAACCGGCGGACGCGGGGAGTACAAAAAACGCAGAAAGAAGGACGACAAATTCTTTTCCATCTTCTCAGATGAAAGGGAGAAGGTAAGGGAGGAACAGCTTTCCGGCAAGACCTTAGGCTACGGACGGGACGGCAGAACCTACAGTTCAGGGGACCCGCGTAAGGCCTACAACTAATCCGAAAGCCTTAAATTACATCAAAGAAAGGAGGCATACTTGACAGAAGAAAATTTCATATCTGGCAGCTGCCGTGCCAGAGCAAAGGAAAAAACGGCAGAATAAATCCCCTGCGGTGCAGCGTTTTCGCTGACTCGCGGGGGATAATCTATTTTATGGGATTGTATCCGGAGCTTATCTCTTGATGTCGTAGTTCATGTTCATCAGGTTCTTGATGCTCTCTACATCATCGGTGATGTTTGCGTCGCCGCGGATGGTATGCTTGATTGCACTTGAGGCAACAGCGAAGTTTACCATGTCCATGGGCTTGTAGTCATGCATCATGGCATAGATAAGGCCTGATGCGAAAGCGTCACCGCCGCCTACACGGTCGAGAATGTTGAAGGTGAAAAGCTTTGACTCGAAGGTATGGTCCTCAAACCAGAGGAAGGCCTTCAGGCTGTTCTCTGAACCGCTGTGTGCGTAGCGCACGTGACGTGCAATGCACTTGATGTTGGGGTACTTCTTGACGAAGGCCTGGAAGATTTCATCCTGCTGCTCGTAAGAGGGCTGAAGCGGAACGCCGTCCTTCACATCTCCCTTGGAGGGATCCTTGTCGTCCTTAAAGAGGTTGTAGGGCTCGATTCCAAGGAGCACGTCCACATAGGGAAGGCACTTGGTGCAGAACTCTCTTGCCTCCTCCCAGGTCCAGAGGCTGCTTCGGAAGTTGCCGTCAAAGCTCACGGTGATTCCCTTTTTCTTTGCGGACTTAAGGAGCTTTAAGATAAGCTTCTGAAGGCCGGGGCCAAGGGCCGGGGTGATACCTGAAAGATGGAGCCAGGTAAAGCCCTCAAGAAGGGCATCTGTGTCGAATTTTGAAAAGTCATACTCGGTGATGGCGCTGTGCTTACGGTCGTAGATTACCTTTGAGGGGCGGATTCCGTAACCCGTCTCAAGGTAGTAGCTTCCAAGACGGCTCGAGGGAGTTTCCTCGGGGCTTGAAAGGATCATGGGAGTACAGTGAACATCGTTGCTTCGAAGCATGCGGACCGCACTCTTTCCAAGTGAGTTGTTGGGAACCACTGAGAAGAAGGTCGAGTCAATTCCAAGGTTTGCAAGGGCAAGTGCGATATTTGCCTCACTTCCGCCGTAGGATGCCTCAAAGCTGTGAGTCATTCGGATTTTCTCGTAGTTCGGAGGGGTGAGACGAAGCATGATCTCGCCCACGGTGATGAAACGGTTTTCATTGACGTTTTCTTTTAAGAGTGGATTAAAGTGTTCCATAAGCGTCCTTTCCTGTTCTGTGCATTGTACGATTCTACTGTTATATTTCTATACTGCAATACTGTCTGCAATTTAAATATCGAATTTAGTGCAGCCGTTTTACTCGCTCCGGTTTTCGGTGTCGGCAGCGGCCTCCTCTTCGGAATTTTCATCTGCCGCCTCAGCGGTTTCCTCTGAATCCCCGGTTTCTCCGCCATCCGCTTCCTCCACAGTGGTCACGGCACTCTCTCCGGTGGGAGCCGTAATGTCGGCATCCGTGTCTGCCATTCCCTCGTAACGGGTTTTTATGAATTTATATTCACGTTTTGCATCCTTGTCTCCGGGATAAAGTTCAAGGTATTCCTTCATGGTCCTGTAGGCCGATCTGTAATCCCCAAGATGCTCCTCGCATACGATCTTGTTGTGCATAAGAGCCTGCTTGTTGTCGACATTCTCCATTGCAAGGGCTCTTGTGACATAGTCGAGGGCATCCTCGTAATCTCCGGCCTCGATGGAAAGTGTGGACATGGCGCTCAACGCCTCGGCAGTGGCTTCATTTTCCGAAAGATAGGTTGTCAGAAGCTCACGTGCAGCATCGGTTGCGCCGGTGGCCTGATATACCTCCGCAAGATAGATGGATGCGGTTTTCGCCCCCTTGTCACGGGCGGTCTGAAGCTGCTCTGCCGCCCGGTCATACTCCTCCAGAAGAAGATAAATCCTTCCCCGGGCAAGATACGACTCGGCGTTTTTCTTGTTGATTGAAAGGGCCTCGTTGATGAATTCGTCGGCCTCCTCGTCATAGCCAAGAGCAGAAAGATTGTTGTAGATGGCTATGTACATGTCATAGTCGACGCCGGAAAGCTCCACTGCCTTCCTGTAATCGGAAACTCCCGCGTCCTCATTGTCATTTCGAAGATAGACGCTGCCCCGAAGGAAGTAGGGGTCAGGGTCATCCTCAAGGAAATCCGCAATGTTGGTGTAGGTTTCGATTGCGTCATCATACTCGCCCCCAAGATACTGGGCAAGACCTTTATAGTAGTTAATTTCGATCTCGGTGCCTGTGATTTTGCCCAGGGACTGGGCGAGGGCCTTGTCGAAGTTCACCACAGCCTCCTCGTACTCGCCACCGTCAAGGTTTTTCATTCCAAGGGTCTTGTAGGCTTCCTGCTGCTCAAGGCGCTCTTTGCTGCCGCAGGCAGTCAGGGCAAGTGCCGATAATGTAATTAAGATGAATGTTAAAAGCTTTTTCATTCTGCTGCTGTTTCCTGTTCTTCCGGGAGACGGACGAGAATTTTTCCGATTCTGTTCTGTTCCATTTCCTCTATTCTGAAATAAACGCCGTCCTCTGTCTGACAGGTTTCATGATATTCCGGTACATGGTCGAGAAGTCCGATGACAAAGCCTCCGATGCTGTCGTAATCCTCGGAAGAGTATGACAGACCCAGGGCATTGCAGGCATCCTCAAGATTCATAGAGCCCTGGACGATAAATTCACGCTCGTCAACTGAGGTGATAAGGTCCTCCTCATCCTCGTCGAACTCGTCACGAATCTCGCCGACGATTTCCTCGAGAAGATCCTCCATGGTGACAATTCCGGAAACGGCGCCGTACTCATCGAGAACGATTGCCATTGAAACGGAATCCTTTCTCATGAGGGAGAAAAGATCCATGGAATTTTTCTGCTCGTAGGTGAAATATGCCTCGCGAAGGTGATCCCGCAGCACAAAGTTTTCCCTGTTGGGAAGAAGGATAATGTCCTTCATGTTAATGATTCCCACAACGTTGTCCTGGGAATCCTCATAGACGGGAAGGCGGGTGAACATCTCGCCGCTGTAGATTTCGAGAAGCTCCTCGTAGGTTGCGTCCACGCTGACCATTACAATGTCAACACGGGGAACCATAACCTCCTTGACCTGGGCGTCGGAGAAATCGAACACCTTGTGGATCATTCGCTGTTCCTCGGTCTCAATCTCGCCATCCTCAAGGGACTCATCAAGCATGATGCGGATTTCGTCCTCGGTGACAACCTCCTCGGCCTCCTCACTGCGGATTCCGAAGATTCGAAGAAAACTGTTTGCAAGGAAATTGATAACAAAAATGATGGGCACAAGAACCGTCATAAGGAACTTGATGATTCCGGCGTATCTTAAGGACATTTTGGTGGCCTTAACGGTCGCAGCGGTCTTGGGGGCAATCTCTCCGAAAATAAGAAGGATGACTGTCAGAAGGCCGGTTGCGATTCCGGCGCCGTAGCTTTTCCAGATCTGCACGCCCATGACGGTTGCAAGTGAAGATGCGGAAAGGTTTACAACGTTGTTGCAGATGAGGATTGCGGAAAGCATTCTGGGTGAGTCGTTTGTAACGTCG
>R03__coassemble_1444_pt1 | contig 11112 bp, 10 predicted proteins | sample R03__metabat2_high_PE_063 | metagenome-assembled genome bin R03 | reverse complement strand
GGGGTGTATAACAATAGATATTTTTTTAACAATCGTCTATCTTGTAAATATAGTATGTATTTTATAAAGGAGGTATTACCATGAATTCTGAAAAGAAGCTTTTCCCGCTTCGAAACAAACTCATAATCATGCTCCTGCCGGTCATGATCATTGTGTTTGTAATTGTTTTTCTCTCAACATTTCTAAAGACCAAATCCATTCTCCTCGAAGACATTGAAAGCGAGGCGCAGACCGGAATCGAAGCGATCGACTACCATGTTCTGCAAAACCTTAATCACACCTTCGGCATACTGAACAATGTGAAGATTTCAATCGAGAACGGCTGCTCTACGGATGAGGAAATCAAGGATTACATCTACTCCGTTGCAGACGCCTATCCCGACACAATCCCCACCGGTATTTACTGCGGTCTTGAAAGCGGACTTTACATTGATAAGCTCTGCAAATGCGGTTTCAAAAATCCGCGAGACCACTGACAATATGGAACAGCTTGTTCAGATTGTACTGCAGAAAACCAGCCAGAGTATCGAGGCCGTTAAACAGGGCGGTTCGGCCATAAACGAGACAGAGCAGGTATTTAAGAATATCAGTGAAAACATTGAGAATATAAGGTCAGTCATGACAAATGTCAGCACTGCCTTCGAGAACGTGGAAAGGGTTGCCGGAGAAATGGCTTCAAGCACTGAGCAGCAGACCACCCGTACCAATACGGTTCTTGAAACCAGCCGTGATATTCAGGATATGTCAAAGAAATTCAGCGACAACGGAAATGAAATGAATTCAAAGGGACGTGTATTAAAGGAACTTTCAGGAGATCTTGAAAACAAGATCGGACGTTTCAAAATTTAAGGGACAGACTTTTTAATATTCTGTAAATAAGGGATGCGGAAAAATCCATCTCCACCACAGGTGAATGCAAAATATGCCGGATGATAAAGCAGGCAAGGATTACAGCGGCGAGAAGGATTATTGCCGCATCCCTTACCTTTTTAGGAAGAGTGTAAAGACCAATCCACTCGAGGGCGTAGGCCAAAAGCCCAAGGACCATAAGGGGCCATAGGGGATGATAATAAAAAGAAACTGCAAAATCGCCGCGAAGGGCGCTTACAATCGCCCTTGTAAAACCGCAGCAGGGACAGGGAATTCCGGTCACAACCCTCAGGGGGCATTTATATATTCCGGTGAAAATAAGGACAAGAAGAACAAGGCAGACTGAGGCAGTTACAAGAAAATCCTTTGATTTTAATTTTTTCATTCTGCCTCCTCTCCTTTTTTTTATCAATTTTCGTATGCAAAGCGTACATTCACAATTTGTTTCGCATTTTTCCTGCATTCGAAATTTCATGATAAAGAAAACGCAGCCCGCACTGGCAGGCTGCGCTTTGATTTGATTTTAAATCAAATTATGCTGAGTACTTTCCGTCAATGAAAGTAACTTCCTCAACTCCGTTGTAAGATGAGCCATATACCTTTACAAGGCAGATGATCCAATCAACGAGCCACCAGATACCGCAGCCACCACAGGTGATGAGCTTAAGGATACCGAATACGATCTGTCCACGGCAGAATCTGTCAACTCCGAGGTAGCCAAGGAACCATACGAATAACCAGCAGAATAAATGCTTGTTGTATTTCTTTTCCATCTTTTCATTCTCCTTCCATAAGAATATAAAACAAACATTGATAGTATATTCCATTTAATACGATAAATCAACAATTATAAACGCTGCGTCGTTCTTTTTTTTTCGATACTGCATCGGAGTAAGACCAAAAGCCCTTTTAAAGACCGCCTCATATTTCCCGGATATACGAAGCCGTTTTCATAGGCAATGTCAGTAACGGACTTTTCTAATGGTCCGGAGCCGCCTCCATTGCGGCCATTCCCTTGTTGTTTTTCAGGTTGCGGTAGATAATGTGAATCTGATGTCCCTTCGGAAGAGGCAGTGCCATAATCGCTCCTTACCCGTCATACGACATGAAATAATAAAAAATATTAATAATAAGCATATTTTCAATAAGAAAAATATGTTTTCTTGCACTATTATATAATTAATCAGCGAATAATCAATCTCAATTTTTACTTGGTCACAAAGAAGGTGAGCAGCATCAAAGACGCATCCTCTAAAAAAATAGATATGACAAAGGGCCCGATTATGAGGAACATTCTCCTTTTTGCGATCCCCATTGTCATAGGAAATATACTGCAGCAGCTTTACACCACGGTTGATACTTTGGTTATTGGAAACTACTGCGGAAAGACCTCCCTTGCGGCAGTGGGAACAAGCTCACAGCCTGTGGAGGTTCTTGTCTGTATTTTCCTTGGAATCGGAACCGGCGTATCCATTCTGATTTCCCAGTATACAGGCGCGGGAAGTTTCGACAAGCTGCGGGAGGTCTGCAGCACCGCTGTTTCCTTTGTGTTCATATGCGGAATTCCGGTGGGTGTGCTGGGATGGTTTGTGACCCCGTTCATACTTAATTTTATGGGAGTTCCCGCGGACACCTGGGATGCTGCCCTTGTTTACACAAGAGTTGTTTTTCTCGGAACTCTCGGCAATATCGGTTACAACATGAATGCGGGAATTCTCCGTGGCATGGGGGACAGCAAGGCATCACTGTGGTTTCTTGTGGTATCCTGCATCTGCAACATCATTCTGGACATTCTTCTTGTTGCAGGTCTTGGCATGGATGTAAGGGGAGCTGCCCTTTCCACAAGCATTTCCATTTACATATCATGGTTTGTCAGTGTATTATATATTCGTAAAAAATTTCCGGAGCTTGCCTTCACGTTTCTTCCCCGAAGGCTGTCCGGGGCTGAGTTTAAAAACATTATCGCCATCGGTCTTCCCATAGGACTTAACAACTCGCTTTTTTCCTTCGGGCACATGGCACTTCAGACCATGGTCAACGCCAACGGATCAACCTTCATGGCAGGAAATTCCGTGGCAGGACGCATTACCGGGCTTTCCAACATTGCGATCACCGGTATTTCCTCTGCGGCCACAACCTTCGCCGGCCAGAACTACGGCGCCGGAAATTACAAAAGGCTCAAGGACGGCCATCTTAAAATACCGGTTACTTCAGGTCTTATAACCCTTGCCTTCGGCATCTTTTTTATCATCATAAGAATGCCGATTCTGCGGTTCTTCAGCCGGGAGGCTGAGGTCCTTATGTACGCAAGCCGGTATGTATGTGTGCTTCTTCTTTCCCAATGGTTCTATGCAATCTTCAACAGCATAAGCTGTATCGTAAACGGAACGGGAAAAGTAAAATACACGACAGTCATCAATCTGCTGATGCTTTGGGCAGTGCGGGTTCCAAGCGCCTACGTCATCTCACACTTTTTTGACGGAACCTGGATCATGCTCTGCTTCCCAATTTCCTTCAGTTTCGGAGCAATATGCATGTTCGGCTATTATGCCTTCTCCTCTAACTGGAAACGCCTTATGAAACTAGCGGATTCCCCGAATGCGCTGTAATGCCCACTCTTATCTCACAGGAGGATAGAATGAAAATTTATCTTGATAAACTTTACCGCTACGAAAGAAAACAGGAGCACCTTCAGGTGGGGCTTCCCTTTAAGAAGGGTGAGCTTAAAAATCCGGATGCTCTTTATGTTTCAGAGGGAGATAAAAAGCTTCCCATACAGACAACCGTAACAGGAAAACATCCGGACGGCTCGGTTAAATTCGCAAGCGTTCGCTTTATGGCAGACCTGCCCGGGAATAAGGCGAAGGCCTTTGATGCAGGCTACGAGGAAAATAGTTTTGGGGCTTATTATGAGAGCGAACCTGCCATCCGGCTCGAGAATAAGGACGGTGAAATCCTGGTTGATACAGGAGCCCTGAAGATTGAATTAAAGGACTGCTCTTCTCTTATAAAGACCTGCGCCCTTTCTTCTGCAGGCGGTAAAAAATATACTGAGGGAAATTTCATAGGCCCGGTTTTAAAGGCCGATGATGAGGAATACAAAACAGAATACGGTTGCTGGGAAACCGTTGAGGAAGGCCCCCTTGTTGTGATCCTTGAAAATAAGGGAACCCTTAAGGGAAAAAGAGATCTTAAGTTTATTGCAACCCTTACCTTCTTTGCGGGAAAGCCCTGGATTGACGCTGCGGTGCGTCTTGTAAACACCTCGGACGATGACCTTCATATTCAGTCCTGGACATTTAGCCTTTCTGATGATGCCGCAAAGGACAGCGATGTGGATGTCCGCAAATTTGGACACCATGAGGGCATCAAAAAAATTGAAATAACAGACGAGGGAAAGCCTGCCGTGTCCTATGTTTCCGCAAAGGCGGATTCCACCGGCTGCGGCGATATTCTAAGCGACAACTCGGATAATCCCGGTCCCTTCTATGTCACGAGCGGAATCAAGGAGCTTCCCATGCTCGAGACAAAATTCGATTTTGCCGCAGGGGACTCAAGAAACATTGTGGGACATTCAAATTACAAGACAAGCTTCATCATGGGACGCAACGAAACCGTCACTGATGTTGTGACAGCCCAGATGCTTAAAATGGAAGCCAATGAGCACTTCCCGGAGGTCATGTACGGAACCTTCTTTGCAGACCATACCACAGCAGAGGGAGGAATCTGCGCCACCGTTTTTCAGGCCCAGCAAAACTTCCCCAAGGCCGTTCTTGCCTGCAATAAAGGAATCTGCATTTACCTTGTGCCCGAAGGCGTAGGAAGGGTCGTCATGGCATCAGGCATGGCACGGGAACAGCGCTTCTTACTGCACTTCCACTCTTCTGCCGAGGAAATAAAGGAGCTTGACAACAGGAGCCTTATTTATCAGATGCCGGACACCCCCGTGCTTGACCCGGACACCTTCGCAGCCTCAGGCGTTATGCCAAATATTTTCATTCCCGCCGACAAGCGTGTTGACGACTGGGAAATGGCACTTGTGGGCATTGCTGACGGCCACGGAAGAGCCTACGGTATGCTGAACTGGGGAGATTTCCCGGACCCGGGGTACACCTCACAGGGCCGCGGCAAGGGCCGCCCCGTATGGACAAACAACGAATATGATTATCCCCACGCCATGTATATGATGTATGCAAGAACCGGCGTAAGGCGTTTTCTTGATTATGCAAATGTGGCAGTCTCACACTGGATGGACGTTGACGTGTGCCACTACAGCAAGGATCCCCTTCGCATCGGCGGCCAGTGGGAACATACCATGGGCCACTGCAACGACGGAGTTATGGTCTGCTCACATGAATGGGTTGAGGGCCTTCTTGACTGCTATCATCTTACAGGCAAAAAGCGCGCGCTGGACACTGCAATCGGAATCGGCGAGAATGTTCTTCGCCTTCTTGAAACTCCCATGTACCAGGTCAGCGGCGAGGCAAACGCCCGTGAGACAGGCTGGGCCCTGCGAACCCTTGTCGCCCTTTATGTTGAGACCGGCGAGGAACGCTGGCGGGCAAAATGCCGCTGGATAATCGGCCACTTTAAGGAATGGCAGGAGGAATACGGCGAGTGGGTTGCCCCCTACACGGACAATACCACAATCCGCGTGGGATTCATGATCTCCGTTGCGGTGGGAAGCCTCATGCGCTACTACAGGGTTTTCCCTGAGGAGGACGTAAAGGAGCTTATACTAAGCGCCATTGACGACCTTGTGGACAACGCAACACTGCCCTACGGAATTTTCTACTACAAGGAGCTTCCCAGCCTTTGCAGAAACGGAAACAACACGCTTCTTCTTGAATCCATGGCAACGGGCTACGAGCTTACTGGGGACACAAAATATTTAAAGTGCGGCTACAAAACCTTTGAGCACGCCCTGTCTGACCCGGGTCACTATTCCCTCCAGAAGAAAATCGAGGAAGACGCAGTCCTTGTGGGCACAGGCGGAACCAAGCATTTTTCCCAGTGCTTCTACCCCATCAGCGTTTTCTATAAGAGCCTTCTCGACGCTGGGATGATATAAGCAAATATTATGGCGTTTGCCACAGGAATTTTCTAAAATAAATATTATGGCGTTTGCCACAGGAATTTTCCAATAATACTCAATATGGCTAAAGCATTCCATTTACACTCATGACACGCTTTCGCTCCGCTATGCAAATGTCCTGCTTTAGCCATATTATTCTTTCGAGAGATTCCTGTGGCAAACGCCATAACTTTAACACTTATACCGGCTCGTATTCGTCGTTGAATTTCTCAAGGACTTTCTCGATGTTCTCACGCTCCGCGAGAAACGCCTTTACAACCACCGGATCGAAGTGTGTTCCGCTCTCCTCCTCGATGATGGCAAAAGCCTTGTCTGTGGGCATTGCGGGCTTGTAAATGCGCTTTGACACGAGGGCATCGAAAACGTCCGCCACGGCCATTATGCGGGCGCAGACGGGGATTTCCTCACCCTTTATTCCGTCGGGGTAGCCCTTTGTGGAGCCGTCCCACCATTCGTGATGGCTTCCCGCCATCTCAACTGCAATGTCAAGATAGGACCAGGTGCCCATATTTCCGCCGGCCTTCTTAAGAAGCTCACGGCCTGCCTCCGCATGGGTTTTCATTATCTTAAATTCCTCATCCGTCAGCCTGTCAGGCTTGTTGAGGATTGCATCGGGAATGTGGATTTTTCCGATGTCATGAAGGGGCGCCGCTATGATCATATCCTCTATGTACCGGTCGTTAATCACCTCCGGGTAATCCCCGTTTTTCTTCATACGCTTTGCGATAATTTCCACATAGCCTGCGGTACGGTGAATATGTCCGCCGGTGTTCTCGTCACGGTTTTCGACAATATCCGCCATGGTGGTAATAACGGAAAGCTGCATTCCGCTGAGCTGATTGTGATAATAGGACCTGCGGTTTCCCTGAAGGATGAGCACCACAACAATAAATGTAAGGCAGAAGGAAACCAAAGTAAGCATGACCCCGTAGATTCGCGACTGGGTGCTGAACTGTTCCGACATCTGACTGCCCATGGTCTCAACCGCATCCTCAATGTGCAGAACTTCGAAGGGATCCGAACAGAAAAGCATGAGGATTCCCACAAATACAAGTATTCTTTTCTCCCAGCGCTCAAGCTTCCGAACTGCCCTTTTTTCAATGGTATCCGCAAGTTTTTCCCCCTGCTTAAGAAGCTCTGCCTTCTCCCTTTCAAGGTTTTCCTTAAGACCTGCATCATCCGGATTTTTGGCAAGTTTTTTCTTAAGGGAACATATCCCGGCCCAAAGGTCCCTGACATGAACTCCCTCATCCGCAGCCCCCTCAACCTCAAGGGAAAACTGGTTGCGCCACTTTTTGCTTCCAAAGCCGAAAAAGACCATAATCGCAACAAACACAAGGCCCACACAGGTTTTCTGAATCACAAGATGATTTTCAGAGTAATCACCCATATTCCTGCCGGCGTAAATAAGGGGAAGCATAAGGCCGTCACAGATACCCTTTACCGGGAAGAAATGAAGCACTCCCAAAATGCGCTTCCAAAGCTGAAGCCCCTTTCCCTTTTCAGCATTTGAAAGGAACAGATTGATCATGATAAGAATGCTCATGGCAATGTTTGCAGGGATATAGCCAATGAACAGATTGCAGTCAAGGACCACTATAAGAGTCATCAGATAGTACCAGTTCTGCCATTTGAGCTGGGGCAGCATGAACACATAACGCGCCACAAAAAATGTGACGCTCATGTTTGCCATAAGGGTAATATACTGGCTTAAAATTTCTATTTCCATTGCATTCCTCTTCTGTTGTCTGCTTTAAACTGCGGGATTAATAATTCTCAAGGTCCGGCCTGTCGCCCTGCTCGGGAAGCTCGATGTCCGGTGTTGTTATATTGGCAATATCCATTTCAAGTTCTTCATCATCAAGAATCTTCCAGATGTCATCAGGATAATCCGTGATCACTCCGTCAATGTTAAGGCCCATAAGCCCCTCTGCCGTGTTATGGGAATTTACAGTCCAGACGAAGATTTCTTTTCCGCTCTGGTGAATGGCAGTTATCATTGTGGAATTCACAAAGGTCCTCTCAACGCTGAAGAAATCAGCATAGGGAAGGTTGTAGGACTTTCCTGTGACAATGGCCTGGATAAGACCGCATTTAATTTCAGGATTTATTTCCTTAACAGCCTTAAGGGCAGCATAATTTCCCGAATGAATACGGCTTGTTTTCGTACAGTTGTATTTTTCCATGAGGGCGACTATGTCACCGGGAAGATCCTGGTCCTGCTTGTAGCCCTTTATCTCGATGAGAAGCGGAGTCTTATCGGCGTAGGCCGCAAGAACCTCCTCCAGGGTGGGGATTCTCGCATCCGGAAATTCCTCCGGATCCATATCATAGGAAGCCTCAAGGTTTTTTATTTCCTCGTAGGTGCACTCATATACATATTTATCCACGCCTGTAGCTGCCTTGATTGAGGCATTGTGGACAACCACCGGAATTCCGTCCGCGGTGTTCCATACATCAAGCTCAATAAAGTCCACGTTTTCGCTTTCGGCGGCAAGTTCAAAGGCGGGCATGGTATTTTCCGGCGCCTCTGAGGAATAACCCTTGTGGGCAATGATTTCCGTGGGAGTGTATATTCTTTCAAGAGCCTCAAGATTAAGATGGGCCGCAAGAAGTCCTATGCCGTAGAATGCGGCGCAGATAAGGAATGCAGTGAACGCCCATTTTAACTGAAGCCTGATGAGAAAGATGCCATGCTTCTTTCCATCCTCAAAGCTGTTCCACTCGAAGGAGGGGTCCATGCCCTCTTTTTTCCTCACGTAGGAAATGCTGATATAACACATGAGGCTGATGTAGGCCAGGGTGTTGATGACCTTCTGCATAAAATATTCAACTACGGGCAAAAGGAAGTGAAGATATACCTCCTTGGAATGTTCGATATTATGGGTGAAAAGAAAAAGTATGATTGTCAGTATGGCCATTACCAGAATCGGGATGATGGAAAATCGTATATTCTCAATCAGATTGTAAATGAAAAGAAGAATACCGTTTTTAAACCAGCCCTTTTTCGTCAGGGCAAAGCTTTCCTTTAAGGACTTAAGAAAATTCTTCTCCCCGAAGGCAAAGGACGGAATGATGTACATAAGGCGCAACGCCAGATAAATCACCAGAAGAAGTATGACGGTATATACGCCCCAGAGCCAGAGCTTGCTTGCGATAAACTGGCTGATGTACTCGGGCATGACAAAGTTTTCCACGGTCTGGTTCATCTGGTAGATGCTGGCGAAGGGAACCACAAGAAGGATGTAGACAACAAGCCCCCAGTTGTTCGGGCGGATAGCCGTTTTAAGTTCATCCGCAGAATTTCTTATGAGCTGCGTGATTTTAAACTCTTTACCCTGATGGATATAACCGATTCCGAGGATTGTAAGATAGGTCTGCCAGAGAATAATATTGCCGTAAATGATTGCAAGCACAAGAGCCCCGGGAAGGACCCAGGGGCTTTTTAAAAGCACTTCACCGATGTTTGCGTTGCTTATGAAGCCCTCCGGCGTCGTGGCAAGAAGAAGGCTCCAAAGCCAGCCGAAAAGGGGGATGAGCAAAACATTTATGATGATGGAGGTCACAAGGATAAGCGTATATATTTTTTTTGCGGCCCTTGCCATCAGTTGTCTTGATTCTTTCATGAATCCTTACTCCGTGTTATTTGTCAGTGATTATCAGGCTGTGAGTTCATGCGCAGCCTGCGAGCGGGCATGGTGCTGTAAGGCGCAGCCTGCGGGCGGGCATGGTGCTGTAAGGCGCAGTTTGCGGGCGCGCATGGTGCTGTAAGGCGCAGCCTGCGGGCGGGCGGTTAAATTGCCTTCTTAAGGTGCTCGTAGCAGAAATCGAAAAATTCCCTGTTGTCCTTTTGGTAAGTATTCACCCAGAAAAGCATATGGGCCCAGGCGATTATCTTGATAAGCTCAAGTTTTGCCGCCTTCTCCTCCTCGGAAAGATCCGAAAAATATATGTCGAAGGTTCTGTCGAAAAGCCTGCTTATCAGGTCACCCTCAAGTCCTAAAAATTTCTTCACATTTCCGGGTTCATGCATTTCAAAAGCCTTGTAGGTGCAGAAAATTGCCGCAAACTCATAAACCGAATCACCCATGACCGCAGTGTCCATGTCAATGAGAACAAGCTCCTTGTCCTGGAGCATAATATTTCCAAGGTGGCAGTCCGCATGGACAACATTGTCCTTCTTTTCGGTTTTAAGAAGGATTGCCCTGACCTTGTCATAAATTTCCGGTTCCATATCCTCCCTTACAAAGTCAAGTTTCTCAAGGGCCTGCTCCTTCGCGTCAGGTACCGTGCCCTCCGCTATGGTCTGGGAATTTATCTCCTTAAGGAAGGCAGCGTATCTTTCCGTTACCTCCTGAAGCCTATCTGGATTTTTTACAAGATAATCAAGAAGGGTGCCGGCATTTATAGCCTCAAACACAACGCCATAGTACTCTCCCACGCTGACCACATCATAGGTTATGGCACAGGGCACTCCGGCAATGAAGGCCTTCTTTGCAAGATTCATCTCACGATTGATATTTTCAAGGGAGGTGCCGTTTACATAGACCTTGACAATGGTCTCGTTGTCAAGCCTGTATACCCTTGAATGATAGCCGCCGCCGATTTTTTCCGCTCCGGAAATATCAATCTTCCGCATGGCAAGCTCCACGGGAATCATCTCGGTAAAACCGGTGGTGTCGAATATGTCATAAACCTCATGACTCACGTTGATGATTCTGGTGTCGCGTTTTGTTTTGATCAGCTTTAAAACAAGCCTTAAGCCGGCACTCGAAATGTACTTAAGCTTGCTGGCGTCTACGATTATTTTTGAAAAATCCTCCCTCTCAAGAAAAGGAGAAACCTCATCCGTCAGCGCAGGGGCGTTGTCAGAGGTTATCCTTCCCTCGGGGAAGACAGTAAGTATTTCATTTTCGATGGTACATTTCATACTGCCATCTCCTTGGATGATATGTTTTGCCCACATCAAAGGGGCCATGCCTCCTGCAATTAAGGCTATCGATATTTTTTAATTTTATCATATAAACCAAAAACATAAAAGCACAGACGTGCGTCGGTACTTAATGAGCGCCTGCGCGAATTTAGTACCGCTACGCCGCGGCAAGAGCTAAGCGAACTGCGGCGGATACTACTCCGGGGGTGCGGGC
>R03__coassemble_1438_pt1 | contig 11133 bp, 12 predicted proteins | sample R03__metabat2_high_PE_063 | metagenome-assembled genome bin R03 | reverse complement strand
ACTGAATAGTATTATTTCAAAAAAGGTGTTATAATCTTTCCTCGCGGGCTCTTTTGCCCAACGGATTTTATCAAGGAGTTTAACATGGATCAGAAATTGTCCTATTCACTTAAATATGCGGAGAACCGCTCCGCCTTTGTTGCGGGCACCAAGGCGGGAGTTCCCATCGGCCTTGGCTACTTTGCGGTGGCCTTCTCCCTTGGCATTGCCGCAGCGAACGCGGGAGTCGGTGCCATTTCAGGCGCAATCGTAAGCCTGCTTTGCAACGCCTCAGCCGGAGAGTACGCAGGCTTCATGGTAATCACCACCGTCGGCACCTACGCCGAGATGATCATCATGTCCCTCATTGCAAACCTGCGCTACATCCTCATGAGCTTCGCCCTAAGCCAGCGTGTAAATCCGAGGCTTCCCATGATCCACAGATTCTTCATGGGCCTTTATGTAACAGATGAAATCTTCGCGGTTTCCATATCAAGACCGGGCTACTTAAACCCCGCCTACACCTATGGTGCCGCCATTGTGGCTTCACCCGCCTGGGCCCTTGGAACAGCCCTCGGATGCCTTGCGGGCCAGGTCCTTCCCCTTCGCGTTGTAAGCGCCCTCTCGGTTGCCCTCTACGGAATGTTCCTTGCAATCATCATTACCGCCGCAAGAAAAAGCAAACTCAATTTCGGTGCCGTGGCAGTAAGTTTTCTTTTAAGCTTCCTCGTCTCAAAGCTTCACGTCATTTCGGAGATTTCAGGCGGCACAAGAACCATCATTCTCACAATTGTAATTTCCGCAGCCTGCGCCCTGCTCTTCCCCCACACCGAGGAGGAACAGGAAAACGCACCTGCTTCAAAGGAGGATTAAAATGTCAGGAAATATGTTTATCTATCTGGCGCTCATGTGCATTGTCACAATGTGCGTAAAAATCCTTCCCCTTACCCTCATCAGAAAGCAGATCACAAACCCCTTCGTGGTTTCGTTTCTTTACTACGTGCCCTATGTGACCCTGGCGGTCATGACCTTCCCCGCAATCATAGAGGCGACAGACAGCCTTCCCGCAGGCATTCTCGCCCTTGTGGCGGGACTTGTGGCAGCCTGGCTTGGGGCCGGACTTTTCCCGGTTGCATGCATCTGCTGCCTGGTGGTTTTCGTCAGCGAGTTCTTTTTCCTGGGGATGTGATTTCAAGATGTCAAACGCAAAAACCTCCCCGCATGGCGGAGAGGCATGTATCCGATAAATACTTCGGCAAATATAATTTTCATGCTGCGATTATTATCGCAGCTTTTTTAATGCTTTTTAATCTTCCCAGGGACGGATTCTGTAGGCGGCGCCGATCTCCTCGCAGATTTTCGCGCACTCCTCTTCCTCCTCCTTCGTGATGGTGGTGTCCACCGTGGTCATGACAACCTTCGGAACATATTTTACACTTTCCCTTGCAAAATCAAGCATTGCATCAAAGGACTGCTCACCGAATTTGCTCTGCACAAGCTCGCAGTAGCGGTCCTTGTGAGGGTGGTTGAGGCTCACGGAAACGCAGTCGATAAGCCCCTTCATTTCGGGCACAATGTCGCGTCCGTTCACAAGATTTCCCGCGCCGTTGGTGTTGATGCGGATGGGCTTGCCGTAGTTTTCCTTCACAAATTTTGCCACCAAAAGGAGGTCGTCGAATCTTTCCGTGGGCTCGCCGAAGCCGCAGAATACGACCTCATCGTAAAGGCTCATGTCCCAGGCCGAGAAGGCCTCCTTTACTTCCTCAACCGAGGGCTCATGCTCGAGCCACAGGCTGTCGGATTCCCCCATTTTGTCCATGGTCTGGCGAAGGCAGAAGGTGCAGGAATAGGGGCAGCGGTTTGTGAGATTTACATATAAATTGTTGTGTACCTTATATACGATTTCCATTTTGTTCTCCGTTTATTTCAGCTTATCAAGCAGCTCCTCGAAGGGCACGCCGTCCGTGAGGGGAATGTCCATCTCGATCGCTTTTAAAATGCATTTTTTGATGAAGGAAGACGCCTTCTTAACAGACTCATGAAACTCCACGCCGTTGACCGCATCCGCCGCGATGATTGCAGTGAAAATGTCGCCGGTGCCGGAGCGGACAGTACCAACCTTCATGGTTCTTATGGTGTAGCTTTCGTGTCCCTTTTCATAGCAGAAATTCACGATGTAGTTGCCGCGCTGGATGCCGGTGATGACAATCTTTTTAGGGCCCTGCTCACTTAACTTTTCGGCAATTTCGAAAAGCTCGGCATTTGAGGCGCACTCGTTATATTCCGTATCGGTTAAGATGCTCGCCTCCGTAAGATTCGGCGTCAGGATGTCTGCGTACTTGATGAGTTTTTTCATCTCGTTGCAGGTTTTCATGGTGTAGGTGGGATACATGTTTCCGTAGTCGCCCATAACCGGATCAATCACGACCACCGTATCCTTTGTCTTAAACTTCTTGAAAAATTTCTCGACGATACTGATCTGAAGATGTGAACCGAGAAAGCCTGTGCAGATTCCCGCGAACCGAAGGTCAAGCTTTTCCCACTCCTCCATGTAGGAGGTCATGCGGCTTGTGAAGTCCTCGAAAAAGAAACTCTCAAAGCCGGTGTGGTTTGAGAGAATCGAGGTGGGAAGAAGGCAGCACTGTATCCTCATCTTAGAGATGATGGGGATTTCCACCGCTGCGGAGCACCTTCCGAAGCCTGAATAATCATTTACAAGTGCAATTTTTTTCTGGTTGTTATGAGACATTTTATCTCCTGCCGCAACATATATTGCGGTCTTTTGCCGGCGTCTGCCGGAATTTTTTCGTAATTACTTCATGGCGAGGAATTTTTTCGTTCTCTCATCCTTCGGATTGCCGAAGAGCTCCTTCGCCGTGTTTTCCTCCACGACGACCCCGTCCGACATGAAGATTACCTTGTCCGCAACCTCCCGGGCAAAGTCCATCTCGTGGGTTACGATGAGCATGGTGGTTCCCTCGGAGGCTAAGGTTTTTATGGTCTCGAGGACCTCCCTTGTAAGCTCAGGATCAAGAGCCGAGGTGGGCTCGTCAAAGAGCACGATCTCCGGATTTGTGGCGATGGCACGGGCAATGGCAACGCGCTGCTTCTGGCCGCCGGAAAGCGCATCAGGATAAAAATCTCCCCGGTGTGAAAGTCCCACATGTTCAAGGACCTTCTCTGCGGTTTTGCGCGCCTCCTCCTTCGGAATTTTGCGGGCTGTCACAAGTCCCTCCATGACATTTTCCACGGCCGTCATGTTCCGGAAAACGTTGAATTCCTGGAACACAAAGCCCATGCTCATGCGAAGGGCCTGGATCTGCTTTGCGGAAACAGAAGTCATGTCAACATCCACATCCCCAAGGCGCATATGTCCCGAATCGGCCTTCTCGAGGAAACTTATAAGCCGGAAAAGGGTGGTCTTTCCGGAACCGCTGGGGCCTAAGATTGCCACAACCTCGCCCTTTTTCACCTCGAGGCTTATGTCCTTTAAGACCTTCGTATCGCCAAAGCTTTTTGTAAGATTCTTTATTTCAAGCAAGTTTTCTTTTCTCCGAGTATTGAGGATTTTTTGCTTCTGTTCCCCCAGCTTAACTTCTTTTCAACATAGGTCTGAAGCCATGAGAGAACCGTGCAGATCATAAGATAAATGAGCGCCGCCTCACAGTAGAGAGCGAAGGGCTCGTAGGTTCTTGAGGCAATCTGCTGCGCCGTTGTGAAAAGTTCCACCACCGTGATGCTCGAGGCAAGGGAGGTGTCCTTTACAAGGGAAATCAGGTTGTTGAAAAGGGAGGGGAAGGCTATGGGAAAGGCCTGGGGAAGAATGATCCTCCTCATGGTCTGAAGCCTGTTAAGTCCTATAAGGGCCGCAGCCTCGGACTGGCCTTTGGGGACAGCCAGGATTGCCGCTCTCATGACCTCTGCATTGTAGGCTGCAAGGTTAAGGCCGAAGGCGATAACCGCAGCGGGAAATGCAGCAAGGACGATGCCAAGTGAAGGCAGTCCGAAGAAGATGATGAAGAGCTGCACTATGAGCGGGGTTCCCCTGAAAATCCATACATAAAATTGTGATATCTGCTTGAGAACAGGAACATTCTCGACCTGGACAAGGGCAAGGATCACCGCAAGGACCATGCTCAGTGCAAAGGAGCAAAGCGTCAGCGGAACCGTAACCTTAAGTCCCGGAATGAGAATCTTCATGAAGGAGCTCAGCAGAATGTTTATTAATCTTTCTGACATAATTACTGGGTGATATCCGATCCGAAGTATTTCATTGAAAGCTCTGAGAGAGTGCCGTCTGCCCGAAGCTTCTCGATAGCCTTATCGATTTCATTGCGAAGATTTACGGTGTATTCATTCTTGCGAAGAGGAATGGAAACCTCAGATGCATCCTCGGTAAGAGCCACGATTTTAACCTTTGCATCGGGATGCTCCTTGATGTAATCGTAGAAGGAAACCTCAGCGTTAAGGGTGGCATCGGAACGGCCTGACTCAACCATTTCCATAGTCTCAGCAAGGGAGTCAACGTTTTCGCACATTGCGCCGTAGCTTTCGCCGAGAAGAGCGTAGGTACTGTCAAGGCTGTTTACGGTTCTCTTTCCATCAAGGTCCTCGAAGGATCTGATTTTATCGTTATCGCTGGCGGTGATGAGCGCGGTCTTAATATGGCAGTAGGGCTCGGTAAAATCATACTTTTCGCTTCTCTCATCGGTGATTTCAACACCGTTTATGACGGCATCGTAGCGGCCCGTGTCAAGACCTGTGAAAAGGCCGTCCCACTCACCCTCGACAAATTCCGCCTCAACTCCGAGTTCTGCGGCAATTGCCTTTCCTACCTCGGTATCAAAGCCCACAAGCTCTCCTGACTCGTCATGGTAGGTCCAGGGCGCCCAGGTTCCCTCCATGGCGAAGACGATCTTGCCCTCGGATTTTATTTTTTCAAGCTGGTCTGTTTCGTCTGCCTTTCCGCAGCCCGCAAACGTCGTAAGAGCGAGCGCAAGAGCAAGCACTGTGACTATTTTCTTTTTCATGATTTTCCTCCTACCTACTGATAAAGTAAGTTTTATTATATCATACCTTTGCAAGTTTTATTGTAATTTTAGGGGGTGTAGGCTCCCATTGCATTTTTGATGAGAATCTTCATAAGCTCCGCATTACCCTTGAAGAAGCTTATCTTTGTGGGAGTTTTCTCACCTTTCGGATAAGCCCTAGTGACGGGAATCTCGCAGGCCTTCATGCCGATCTGGGTTGCCCGCACCGAAAGAAATGCGAGAAGCTCGTAGGTCATGAAAACATCCCTTAAGGGTTTTACGCGGGGATCCTTCAAATACGCCGCAGAGTAGGCCCTGTAAGCGTTTGTGGTATCGGTAAATTTCTGATGGGCCGTAAGAGAAATAATCGGCGCATGTATGAGCCTTACGGACACGGTACGGATGAAGGGGGTGCCTACGGCATGACCGCCCTTAACAAAGCGTGAGCCCTGCACAAGATCGTAGCCCTCCTCCAGTTTTGCAATAAAGTCCGGCACATTCTCAATGCTGTCCTTGTCATTGCCGTCGATGGTGATGATGCCCTTATAACCGCGCTCAAGAGCCCACCAGATGCCCATTCGAAGCTGGGCGCCCTGCTTTCCCACGTCGATTTTTGTGAGAAGCGTGTTCACCTTCAACATCCTCAGGCGCGTTTCCTCTGTGCAGCCGTCGGTGGAACCGCCATCACAGATTACAATGTCCGCCCATTCATATATTTTACTGTCTCTGGCCCTCTTAAGTTCGGAAATAATGCGTTTCCCCTCGTTTATGATGGGGATGAGGACCACATAATCCTTTGTCTTTTCATTGTATTCCTGGCAGTCAAACCGGGGAACACCGTTTTTCTTTTCAATGATCATAAAGCCACCTGCTTTTCAGCCGAAAATCCCGGCAATATATTCAAGGCTTTTTTCAAGAGCCGAAAGATCGTCGCCCCTGCCCATCTCAAGGGACACAAAGCCGTCGTAGCCATTTTCCTCAAGAAAGCCCAAAAGTTCCTTATGAAGAACGCGCTTTTTTATGGGCTTAAGGCCGGGCTCGCTGATGTGAACATGATTTATAAGGGCCGCCTTTCCTTCAAGCGTTGAAAGGCTTTCCCCGTTTTCAATAATTGTTCCAATGTCAAGGTTAAGCTTAAAGCCGTCGGAGCCCACCTTCTCAATAAGTTCAAGGGCTGAGGCTGTGTCGTTAATGTAATTTGTGTTGTAAATCGGAGGGTTTGCCTCCATTCCGATGGCAGTCCCCTTTGCGGCCGCATAATCTCCAAGTTCCCTGAAAAAGGCAATTGCGATTTCGCCATCTGCATTCTCCGGAAGATTCCTGTTCCGGGGACAGCCGAAGACAAGGTTTTTACAGCCAACCGCCGCAGCAAAATCAATGGCTTTTTTTGTGTAGGAAAGAAGGGCGCCGCGGTCCTTATCGCCTCCGAAAATCTTCTCATTGCGGCCATACCAGATGGACTGCATGGAGGGAACAGTAAATCCGTTTTTGTCCTTAAGACCGGCGGCCCAGACCCTTGCCTCAGCGAGCCTGTCGTAGGGCCCTTCCGGGAAAATGCGGGTGGGGGCAATCTCAAGTCCGCAAAAGCCGTATGCCCTCATGAGGGAATAGACCGTCTCGTCATCCTCCGCCTGCCATGCTATGTTTGAAACCGATAAATTCATAATTTTCTCCGACGGTATTTATGTCTGTAATCCGGAGGTTCTGCCCTGTTATGACATACTGTCCGTAAAAATTTTTATGTCCGAAAGGACCTTATCCCGGCCGCAGATATAACCGTTTTCTCCGCCGAACTCAGCGTCGTAAAGGGTTTTGTAATCGTAATCGGCGGGGATTCCCCCAAGCTCATTTTCGAATTTTTCGCCGGTCAGATATTCGTAGACCTCAGCCGCGGAAACCGGCTCAGTGGCGGGATGCCAGAGGGTGATGCCCCTTTCAAGGCAAAGGTTCATATCATCCCAGAGATTCGCCAGGTTGTAGAACTGGTAACGGCTCCTGCTGTCCGTAAAGTTGAGTGCCGAAAATCCAAGGGCTTTAAAGCGCGCCTTAAGGCCCTCCCTTTCGTTCTCCGAAACCTTCACACGGTAAAAGCCGTTGTCAAGAAGCTCATAATATTTTTTAAGTTCCGGATCCTTCGCCGAAAGCTCCGCGAATTTTTCCTGCTTCAGCATGAAGGGAATGACATTTATGAAGTCGTAAATGAAATTCTTTTTTATGTTCCTTCCGAAAAGTCCCGGGAGCCTTATGATGAGGGCGTCCGGGTAGTTTTCCCTAACCCACTGCTCAAGGCGATAACGGTTAAGTCCGTAGGCGTGGAGCCCCTCGGTGTCGACAGGGCTTTTCTCATCCTTGCCGTTGGGATTCTTGAAAATGTCGATGGTGGAAATCAGAACGAGCTTTTTCGGGGCGATCTTTCTGATGTTTTCCTCCGCATTTACAATGAGCTCCATGTCCTTTTCGGGAGCATTGTTCGCAAGATATTTTTCAGCCCGAAGGCCCGCATAAATAAGAAGCTCGGGGCAGGTGCCGAAGGCATCCTCAATATTTTTTGAATTGTAGACACTGTCGATTTTGCTGCCGGCAAAGGCGTAGATATTGCTGCCCACAAAGCCCGTATAGCCCACTAATGCAGTCATGGCTTCTCCTTTATTTTGTGAGCTTCTCGATGCCCTCAAAGCTGTAGTGCTTGCGCTTAAATACAAGGTTCACAAGAAGCTGAAGGTACTTGATGATGATGGTCAGGATTCCGAAGAGGCCGAAGAAGGCAACCGAAAGGAAGAGAATGGTTGTGGTCCAGCCTGCCACGGGATTTGCCATGGCAAAAATAACGATGGAATAGATTACCATGAAAACCGACATGAACATCATGAGCGCCGTCATTACCATGGAAAAGCGGTATCCAATGTCCGTAAAGAGAATGAGGGCATCAACCGCAAGACCGAATCTGTAATTTTTCTCCGCCTTGTCGCGCCTTACATTTTCGGTCTTAAGGGGCGTATAGCGCACGGAATCTGTCTTTAAGCCCTGCTTTGCGTAAACCGCCTTGCGGTAGGGATTGGTCTTGTTCATGGAGCTGATGCGGTTAATGACGCGGCGGCTCAGGATGCGGAAGCTCTCCGTATGCATCTCGTAAGAGGAATCGGTGAACTTGTCAAAGAAGCTGTAGAAAAGTCTTGAACCGAGTTTCTCTTTCCTATCCGGAACCGCACCCACAATGTCATAGCCCTCAAGGGACCTTCTGTAGACTTTCATGATTTCCTCCTCCGCAAAATCCGGAACAGGATTGTCAAACTCAAAAACGAAGTCCCCGATGGAAAGGTCCATTCCCGCGTTCATTGCAGCCTCAAGGCCATGGTAATAGCTCATGTTGACCACGGAAATATTGGTGCTCTTTGCAGACGCGCTGACCTTTTTTATAAGAGCCACGCTCTCGTCAGAGGAACTGTCGTTTACACAGATTATTTCGGCATTTTCAAAGTTTTTTTCAAGAACGTCGATGACCGTTCCGAGAAATTTCTCTATCTTTTTTTCCGCGTTGTGAACATAGATAACCGCAGATACAAAATTCTTTTCTTTATTCATCCTCGCTTAACACCTCGTCAAGGTCATAGACCGTGTTTATCTTTCCCGAAAGCACTCCCACAAAGGTGGGGCCTTCGGAATATTTCCTGATTACGGTGGGTCTTGAATCATCGATTTCTGAACTCATCAGTATGGGTTTCATTGAAAACAGCGATGATTTGTAGGTAAACTCAAAATCGTCACGCAGATACTTTCTCGCAAGCTTCGCCATGTAGGGGAAGGCGGTTTGGGGCTTTGCGGGGCAGTCGTTGCAGTTGCCAAGGCGGGCAGCGGAGCAATAGCCCCCGCTCTTCTCCTGGCAGGGGAAGGTGGGAAGGCCCTCGTAGCTTGTGGTATGGGGCGTGAAGGTGACGGAGGTCAGGGAGTGAAGTCCGGTTTTTCCGAAGGGCATGATGGAAAAGAAGGGACCGTCCATGACCGTGAAGCCGTACTGCTTCAGCTTATCATTCACGTCGCAAAGTATGATTTCGCATAACTCATATTTGATGCCGAATTTTTCAAAGCCCACCATGTCCAGAATCTGATTTGTTCCGGCATAGGTGACATTGAGCAAAAATCCGGTCGAATATTCACTGCCGTCCGCCATGTAAAGAGCGTAGGCATCCTGAAGCTTTTCTATTTTCCGGATGGTAACGCCATACTGAATTTCAACATTCTTAAGGGGAGCAAGCTTATCAAGGAAGTAATCCCGAAGGATCATGGCGTCGTAGGTGTACTCCCTTGTAAGGAAGGCGCCGTCGCACATTCTGTCCTTGAAGAAGCGGTCCGGATGAAGCCTCTCGCAGGGGATGTTTGCGGCTTTGCAGAAGCTTTCAAACTGCTCCCCGTCGGACCAGGAATACTCCGATGAGGTGGCGTAAACCTTGTCGAACTCACGATTGATACAGAAGTCGTAATCCCTGTTGAAGCGTTCGAAATAATGGGCCGACTTAAGGGCCGTGGAAATGGACCTGGGATAGTGATAGCCCTGGTGCACCCTGGCCTGATTTATGTAGGTGGCGCGCCCGAAGGGTCCCTTGTCGCATTCAAGCACAAGAACCTTCTGCCCGCGCTCGCCGCAGAACAGGGCGGAGTAAAGTCCGTAAAGTCCCGCGCCTATTATGATTTTGTCATAATGCTGCATTTTTTACCTTTCTGTCATGTGACAGTTAAAGTGAGTTTTGGATTTTCAAAAGTTCCGATGTTCGCGCTGCCCAGGTGTAATTTTCAAGGGCTATTCCGCGTGCCCTCTTTGACATTTTCGAAAGCCTTTCATCGTCCGATAAAAGTTCCCGGGTCCGGTCAGGAAGGCTGTCAATATCCTTAAGAGAGAAGATCAGCATGCTTTCATCGTCAAAATGCTCTTTAACGTATTTTGTCTCGTCGGTGACAACGACAGCGCCGTTTAGCATGGAATTTGCAAGGCGCTCCGTCATGCCGTCCTTGTGCCAGGTCATGACATTGAGGGAAAGCTTTGCCCGGGCGAAGACCCCGAGAGATTCCGCCATGGGAAGGGAGGGGTGGATGATAAGTCCCTTCCGCTCATTTTCCGGGAAATCCTGCCAGCTGTCGCCGAAAACATGGATCGTAAGTCCCGCATCAAGCAGGGTTTTCACCACTTTGTATCTGTAGGCGGCCACAACCTCCTTGCAGGTTTCGTAAAGGGTTCTGGGAATTTTGATGTCCCATTTTTCCCCTTTTGATTCAAGGAAATTTTTAATGCCATCCTCGAAGTTAATCGACGGATTTGCGCACATGTAATCGTAAAAATCCCGTTCACGCTTCGACTTAAAATCCTTCGGGGGCATATGGAAGCTGCCCATGAATATAATGTCAAGGTCGCGGGGGCTGCCCCAAACCTCGCCCCTGTTAATATCGAGCGCTTCACCTCCCGGCGGGAAATGTCTGCCGTCCTCTATGCCGTAATACTTCGGGATGGTTTTGGCGTAATCCCCGTCCTGGCAGAGGAGGTGAGTCTTCTTTGGGAGCTTTGTGAAAAGGTCCGGGAAAAAAATCGGGTTATCAAGGAAAAACTCGTATATCTCCCCATCGAAATGATGGAAAAAATCGTCTGTCAAAGCCTTTGCCTGAAATCCCACAATCGCCTTAAAGGGCCTTTCCGCCGGCATGTTTTTGCCGGTGTAATTTCCGTAGGTATTGTCACTTAAGACAACGCTCTCGCCGCATTTCACAAGCTCTTTTGCAAGGCATGCGGAAAACTGCTTAAGGGTGCCGTAACAGGTGTCGTCCCCCGCAATGATAAACCAGGGAGCCGTGTCGAGAAGAAGCCTTTTGTATGCCGCATCATCTGCGGACAGGGCCTCCATATTTTTCATAAGTCCCGGGGCAAATTCAAGCCATTTTTTAAGGACGGCCTCCGCACCCGGCATGGCGTTAAATACTGTAAGATATTTCTTCCAGAGGAAGGCCGCCGTAAGGTTTGCGGCATCCGCTGCGTCTAGCGTTTCTGCTGCAGTTTTTTCCGATGCATCTTTTTCCGCTACGGCCGGAGCGGTTATCTCCGCCAAATTTTCCGCGGGTTTCTCCGGAATCTCAACCGCAA
>R03__coassemble_1424_pt1 | contig 11214 bp, 8 predicted proteins | sample R03__metabat2_high_PE_063 | metagenome-assembled genome bin R03 | reverse complement strand
CAACTCTGTAAAAACCATGCTTAGGCTTTCCGAGAACCATGACGAGGTTTCGGTTGTATGTGACCAGAAGGGTTCGCCCACCTCGGCAGCGGAGCTTGCAAAGATGATTCACTTCCTCGAGCCCACCGACAACTACGGCATCTTCCACGCCACCTGCGAGGGGGAGACGAACTGGGCGGACTTCACCGAGGAAATCTTCAGGCTTGCAGGCAAGAGCACAAAGGTAAACCATGTGACCAGTAAGCAGTACAAGGAAATGAACCCCGCCTCTGCCGACCGTCCGGCCTATTCGGTTCTCGACAATTACATGCTCCGTCTTACCACCGACAAGTTTGTCATGGCTGACTGGAAGGATGCAATCGCCGAGTATTTAAAGGACATGCCCAATGAGTAAGCCCCTGGTTTCCATGTGTATTCCGGCCTACAACAACGAGGAATACATAAGCGACACAATAGAATCAATCCTGAATCAGACCTACAAAAACATCGAGCTTATTATCGTGGACGACTGCTCAAAGGACGGAACCCTGGAGCTGATCCGTTCCTACGAGGCAAAGGATGAGCGCGTAAAGGTCTACGCTAACGAGAAAAACCTGGGCATGGCGGGCAACTGGAATAAGGCGCTGTCCCTTACGAAGGGAGAGTACGTAAAGCTCATCTGCGCAGATGACAGGCTGGTTCCCACCTGCGTCGAGCGGGAGGTGGAGATGTTTGAAAGGTACCCCTCGGCGGTGCTGGTTGAAAGCGATTCAAGGCTCATTTCCCTGGACGGCAAGGGCAAGGGCTTTTACAAGCGTTACGGCAGGAAGCCTCTTGTGGACGGCAGGAAGGTCCTTCGGGCAGGCTTTTTCAACAAGGACTACTTCGGAGCCCCCCAGGCGAATCTCATTAAGCGCAGTGCTTATGAGAAAAGCGGAGGCATCGATTCCTCCTTCACCTATATTGTGGATTACGAATTCCTTGCAAAGATTGCGGTTCAGGGCGACATAGCCATCATCCACGAACCCATGAACGAATTCCGCGTAAGACACGAATCCAACACGGGCCAGGTAATGCATATCGGGTCCCCGAAAAACAGAATCTATCTTGAGGAGCACAGAAGGCTCTTCAAGCGAGAGCAAAAAGCTCTGGGCCTTTCGGACGGAGCAATAAATGTAGCAATGTTAATCAGACGTTTCCGCTGCTTCGCTGCGGAGATGTACCTACTTCTTATGGTGAGAAAATGAAAGACTTAAGTATTATTATTCCGCATTACAACTGTCCCAAGAAGCTCAAGAGACTTCTCTTCACAATCGACATGTTCAGAGAGGACGGTATCTATGACAAGACAGAGGTCATAGTTGTTGACGACAACAGCACCAAGGACATCCTTGAACTTAAGCAGCTCGGCCAGCAGTACCCCGAGGTTAAGTTCATCTTCGCTGAGAAGAACAAGGGCGCAGGTGCCGCAAGAAACATCGGCCTTAAGGAGGCCACCGGCAAGTGGGTTCTCTTTGCCGACAGCGATGACTATTTCAATGAGGACATGTGGGCAGCGGTTTCCGCAAACTTCATGGCAAAGGAGGACATCATCCTCTTTCCCCCCACATCCGTTATCGACGAGACCAACATCCTTGCTGACAGACACCGTGAGTCTGCAAGAATCGTCAGCAGCATTCTTGACGAGCATGATGAGAAGGCCGAGCTTAACGCCCGCTACATGATGACCTTAAATCTTTCAAGAATGATCAGACGCGAATTAATCGAGCACAATCAGATTCGCTTCGACGAGAGCATGAGATACTTTGAGGACGCCATCTTCGCAATGGAGTGCGGCCATGTTGCCGAGATCATTGGCGCAAGAAAGACCATCATCTACTGCATCACCCAGTCAAAGGATTCAGAGACCTACAAGGACGATGAGACTTCGGATCTTCTCCGCAGAAAGTGCTCATACCTTCGCGCAAAGAGACTCTGCGACCTTCTTACACCTCACCAGCAGGAGGTCCTCAATGCAGGCAAGGGCCTTGTGTTAAAGCGTTACAACGATTACAAGAGAACTGCCGTATCAAAGGCTATGTACAAGTCATATCTCATGACACACAAGTACTAAAAGCGGGAATCTATCTTGAAACAGCGTTCAGAGTCAATTAAAAGTTTATACGTGGCCTTTGCCAACGGAATTATGCTGCTCATGTCGGTGGCCTTTTTCGCATGGAGATGGTTCGATTCCATATCTCACCTGATGGACCGTTCCTTCCGGGGCAAGGGAAACCTTATGCTTCTCATTTTTTACGTGGCAATCGCCGTGATCTGCATGAGAATGCTCAAGGGTTTCGCACTTGGCCGCGAGAGGCTTACAAGACTTGTGGCGTCCCAGGCCATAGCCCTCATTCTCACCTTCACAATGATCTATTTCATTCTGGGGCTTCTGGTGGGACACATCGGTCTTATGTCCTCCCTTCTTAAGGAATGTCTCCTTATGCTGGGGGTGAATCTGGCTCTCTACATTGTTCTTGATGTTGTCTTCGTAAATATCTACGTCAGACTTTTCCCGCCGTACCGGATCATTTCCGTAAACGGCAATCATGAGAATTCACTCCTTCGCAAGATGGAGTCACGTGTGGACAAGTACCACATCGAAAAGGAGGTTTCCGCAGATGTTCCCTACGAGGACCTTGAGAAGCTCTTTTTCCAGTATGATGCAATCCTTGTGAATGATGTTCCCTTAGAGCTTGAGCGCAGGATTGTAAAGTTCGGCTACGCCCATTCAAAGCGCGTCTATTTCACGCCGAAAATTTCCGATATTCTGGTGCGCGGCGCTGACGAGATAAACTTCTTCGACACGCCCCTGTACCTCAACCGGAATCGCGGTATCTCCGCGGACCAGAGAATTGTAAAGCGGTGCTTTGACATTGTGGCATCGCTCCTTGCCCTCATCGTTTTATCGCCCCTGTTCCTTGTTGTTGCCCTGGCAATAAAAATCGAGGACGGCGGCCCCGTATTTTACCGTCAGGAGCGCGTGACCTTCCGAAAGCGCCACTTCATGATCCTCAAATTCCGGAGCATGATCGTTGACGCCGAGAAGGACGGAAAGAGCATTCCGGCGGCGGAGGGTGACCCGAGAATCACAAAGGTAGGCAGAGTTATAAGGGCCCTACGAATCGACGAGCTCCCCCAGCTTGTGAACATTCTCGTGGGGGAGATGTCAGTTGTCGGACCCCGTCCGGAAAGGGTTGAGCATATGGAAAAATATGCCCTTGAAATTCCGGAGTTTGACTACCGCCTTAAGGTAAAGGGCGGCCTTACGGGATACGCCCAGGTCTACGGCAAGTACAACACCACCGCCTATGACAAATTAAAGATGGACCTTATGTACATCACCAACTATTCTTTTTCACTGGACATTCAGATAATCTTCGAAACCATCAAAATCCTCTTCAGGAAGGAGAGCACTGAGGGCTTTTCCGAGGAGCAGTCGAAAAAGATCACGGAGATGGATAATGAGTAAGAAAATCTGGCTTTGGAACCACGATGCCACCCGAATGTTTGCAGACAAGGGCGGAAGGCATTTCTGGTTCGCAAAAAAGCTTAAGGAAAGAGGCTACGAACCGGTTGTGTTCTGCGCCAACATAAATCATTTCAACGGCCAGGAACGGCCTGTTGAGGGACTCTACGACATCGATGAGTCCGACGGAATACCCTTCGTATTCATAAAGACGACTCCCTACTCCGGCAACGGAATCTCAAGGGTCAAAAACTGGATGAGCTTCAGGCGGGGGCTTCACCGCTCCTTCAAAAAGCTTGCAGCCCACTTCGGAAAGCCCGATGTCATCATCGGCTCCTCTGTGCATCCCCTGACCGTGGTTGCGGCAATCGAGGTTTCAAAAAAGCTTAAGGTTCCCTGCATCGGAGAAATCAGGGACCTGTGGCCCGAGGCAATCTTCACCGCCCAGGGCGTAAAGGAAAACGGCTTCGTTGGACGCTGCCTTAAGATGGGCGAATACTGGATGTACAGAAAAGCGAAGGCCCTCATCTTCACAAAAGAGGGTGACACGGACTACCTTAAGGAGCAGGGCTGGACCACTGCCCAGGGCGGCCGGGTGGACCTTAAAAAATGCCATTATATCAACAACGGTATCGACTACGCCGAGTACCGCCGCCAGATAGAGACAATGACCTTCGAGGATGAGGACCTTGACAGCGGAAAGTTCCATGCGGTTTACTGCGGTACCCTCCGCAAGGTAAACAATGTGGAAAACATCGTTGAGGCAGCAGCCCTTCTTAAGGACAGGGACGACATTGATTTCCTTATCTTCGGAGACGGAATGCTCCATGATGAGCTTGTTGAAAAAGCCGGAAAACTTGGCCTTACCAACATTAAATTCAAGGGACATGTGAACAAGCAGTATGTTCCCTACATCCTTTCAAAATCCGGCGTAAACCTTCTCAACTACGCCCAGGATTTATACAACTGGAAGAGAGGAAACAGCTCAAACAAAATGTTTGAGTATCTTGCATCCGGCAAGCCGGTTCTCTCCTCAGTGCGCATGGGTTATGACATTATCGAGCGCGGAAAATGCGGTTTTTCCCTTGAGGAATGCACTCCCGCGGCCCTTGCGGAAATGATTGTGAAGATAAAGGAAATGCCCCCTGAGGAATACAAAAGGATGGGCGAAAATGCGGCGAACACCGCAAAGGATTTTGACTTTGAGGTTCTTACCACAAAGCTTGAAGAGGTAATAAACGAGGTTATCTGATGGCCGGATTCAGAACATATTTATCCACAATTAGATACATGAAGCCCTCACAGATTACTGCGAGACTGTCCCGCTACCTCGACAAAAGGCACGAAAAGTCGAGCCTCCCTCCGAAGATCATCAGGAAGCTGCGGTACACCCCAAGGCTTTATGTTGATATTCTGGATGATGATTCGACGGTTTCCGGCAGGTTTGATGTTACGGAAATATCTGATGGCAGGGTCGGCCTTCTGAACGAGAAAAAAGAGGTTGATTTTTCCAATATGACAGTAAAGGAGGAGGCGACTCCCCTGTGGCGCTTTAACCTGCTTTACCTTGAGTATCTGATTCCCCTTGCGAACAGATATATTCAGGACGACAAAATTTCCGACAAGCGTGCAATCCGCGATATTCTGCAGGGTGCAAAGGCCTCCTTCGAGGAAAATCAGGATGCCCGCTGGCCCTACATTCTCGCCCTTCAGACGGTGAATGTTCTCATCGTAAAGGATGTTCTTTCACGATCCACCAGTCTTTTCTCAAAGCGGGATGAGGATGATTTTTTAATTGATCTTTACCGCAAGTACTGCTACCTTCAGCGTCACCGTGAAAAGGAGCTCCTTGCGAACCATTATTTTGAAAACATAAAGGCTCTTCTCATTCTCTCCATGGCCTTCGGCGAGGAGAAGAAGGTGGAGCAGTACATGAAGGAGCTTAGGTCCGAGCTTCAGGAGCAGATCCTTCCCGACGGCATGCATTACGAGCGAAGCTTCATGTACCACAAGCTGATCCTCGAGGACCTTATGCGTATTGTCCTTGCGTCCCATGGAACGCCCTGGCAGGAGCGCATCTACACCATGGTCGGTCCCTACATAATTGCCATGTGCAACTTCCTTGCCCGTGTGGAGCATTACATTCCGAGGACGCCCTTCTTCAACGATGATGCCGACAATGTGGCAAAGCCCGCCCGCAGCCTTCTTAAGACCGCGGAACGTCTTGGCTTTATCGACCTTCGAAGCATAGAAAAGAACTTTAAAAGCCTTGAGACAAATATTTTTTACTCGGAAAGCAGTGGCTTTTTTGTGGCTGACAGAGGCCATCAGACTCTCCTTATTGACCTTGGCAAAATCGGTCCCGATTACAATCCGGGACATGCCCACAACAGCTTCCTAAGCTACGAGATCATGGACAGGGACATGCCCGTAATCGTAAACAGCGGCGTGAGCTGTTATCAGGGCCCGGAGCGCGCCTACTATCGAAGCGTCGCAGCACACAACACCTTCACAATCGATGATACAGAACCCAGTGAGTGCTGGGCAGAGCACAGGGTTGGAAAACGAATCAGGGACATTAAGGTCACCGTCGAAGAGGGAAAGGTTGTCGGCGAGTTCAAAAACCAGAAGGGAAGACGTGGACGACGGATTTTCCTCTTCAGGGATGATGTCATGAAAATCTATGACGAGGCCACAGACGGAGAAAAGGCGAAAATCACCAGCTACATCCATCTCGCCCCGGACTTTTTCATCGTAAGAAAATATGCAAATGTATATGCGGTTTCCCATTCCTCGATAAATTTCAGCTTTGAAATCAAGGTTACGGAGGGAAACGCGGAAATTATTTCACGGGACGAAAACCACCCCTATGCCGAAGGCTTCGGCAGGAAAGAAAAAATAGATATTCTCAGGATGGAGGGAAACCGCGTATCCTACGAAATCAGAACCACGGGATATGACGATAGGAATGCTCTCATCAGGAGATGACAGGAGACGAAATGATCAACGTAATTGGACTTGGATACATCGGACTTCCCACCGCTCTCATGCTTGCGAAAAGCGGCAATGAGGTGGTCGGAACCGATTACAACAAAGAGCTTGTGGCAACCTTGAATGCCGGTGAGGTCACCTTCAAGGAGGAGGGGCTTCCGGAGCTTTTCGCGGCCGCAAAAAATGCGGGCATCCGTTTCTCGGATGAGTATCAGAAGACCGACATCTACATTGTTTCCGTGCCCACCCCCTACAACGAGGGCAACAAGAAGGTGGACGCAAAATATGTGGAGGCAGCGGTATCCTCTGTTCTTGATGTATGCCCGGAAGGCGCCATTGTGGTAATCGAGTCCACCATTTCCCCCGGCACCATCGACAAACACATCCGTCCTCTTGTCAAGGAGGCCGGAAAGGAAATCAAACTTGTGCATGCCCCGGAGCGAATCATCCCCGGAAACATGGTCTACGAGCTTGAGCACAACAGCCGCACCATCGGCGCGGACGATAAAGAAGCCGGCGAAAGGATCAAGTCCATTTATTCCACCTTCTGCAAGGGCGATATTGTTATCACCGACATCCGCACGGCGGAGATGACGAAGGTTGTTGAGAACACCTTCCGTGACATCAACATTGCCTTCGCAAACGAGCTTGCGAAAATCTGCCGTTCCGACGGAATGGACGTTTACGAGATCATCCGCATAGCAAACAAGCACCCCCGTGTCAACATTCTTCAGCCCGGCCCCGGCGTGGGCGGACACTGCATTTCCGTTGACCCCTGGTTCCTTGTGGGGGATTACCCCGGCATTGCAAACATCATCAACACCGCCCGCAAGATTAACGACTCCATGCCGGAGTTCGTTCTTGAGCGCGTCAGCAATATCATGGACGAGCTCGGCCTTACGGACGTTTCGAAGGTCGGCATTTACGGCCTTACCTACAAGGAAAATGTCGATGACATGAGAGAGTCTCCCACCCTCCAGATGCTCAAGGCAATGAAGAAGCATCTGTGCGGCAACCTTGTAAAAATCTACGATCCCTACATCACAAAGGATGTTGTCCCCGGTCAGTATCACGACCTTGACAAATTCCTGGGGGATGTGGATTTTGTTGTTATTATGGTGGGACATAACGAGATTAAAGAGAACCTTGACAAGCTTCAGGGCAAGGTGGTTCTCGACACCAGGAAAATCTGCGATCTTCCCGGAACTTATTATCTGTAGGTAAATCATGGCAGTAGGTCTTATCGGAAATTTCGGCGGCGGCGTTGCCGTCGGGGGACAGGTTACAAAGACAAAGGAACTTGAGGAGGCGCTTCTTCGCCGCTGCGGTTCCATAAATGTCATGGATGTCTACCACATTAAGCACAATCCCTTCGGCATCATAAAGGGCATCCGCAGGATTTTGCGTGACTGCGACAGGGTTGTCATCATCCTCTCAAACGGAGGATATTTTATCGTAAATCCCCTTCTGCAGTTTTTAAACCGCGGACGCGCCAAAACCTTCGAGGTTGTGACCGGCGGAACCCGCCATGAGCGGATAGAGGGCAACGGAAGAAGGCTGAAGGGCGAAAGAGCCCATACGGGCATTTACGTTGAAACCAGGGTTATGTATGAGGGCTACCGGGAGCTTGGCTTTGAGAACGTAAGGCTTCTTCCAAACTTCCGCGATCTGTCCGGGGTTTTAAAGGATGCTCCCGACCTGTCAAGGAAGGGCAAAAAGCTTCGTGTCTGCACCTTCTCCAGGGTAAATGAGGCAAAGGGAATCGTGGATGCCATAAGCATTGCGAAAATCCTCAGGGATGAGATAACTCTGGACATAATAGGTCCTGCGGATGAGGATTTTAAGGAAAGGCTTAAGAGCCTTGTGGAGGGGGCGAAGGAAAACGTGACCTTTAAAGGCCCGGTTGAACCCTCAGAGGCGGTTGATACCCTGAAAAAATATGACGCTCTTCTTTTCCCCACAAGATGGGAGAACGAGGGCTTTCCGGGAACCTTCATCGACGCCATGTGCGCCGGTCTTCCCATTGTTTCCTCGGACCTTGTGAACTTCCGCGAGATCATCAAAAACGGTGAAAACGGATTTCTGGTGCACAGGGGAGAGAAGATGGCATTTGCCTCAAAACTCAAGCTTCTTGCATCGGACGATGAGCTGCTTCTCAAAATGAAAAAGGCGTCATATGACTGCGCCCGTCTTTATGACAGCGAGGCGGTTCTTCCCATACTTTTCAAGGATATGGATATTTAAGTTTATGAAAAAGCTTTTATTTTACATAGACAGACGTTCCCGCGGCGGGGCCCAGAGAGTCATGGTGGAGCTTGCAAATTATTTTGCGGCTGCCCGTGAATATGAGGTGATTTTCGCGACCCAGATGGAGTCCCCCGAAAACGGCTACGCCCTCGGGGACGGGGTGCGTGAAATCGTTCTTAAAAATTCCGCAACCGGGTCTGCGCTCGGAAAGATAAGCCGCATGGCGCGCCGGGTGAAGGACCTTAAGGAGCTTTGCAAAAAGGAAAATCCAGACCTTGTGATTTCCTTCCTCATACCCGCAAATATCGTTGCTATAAAGGCCTGCAAAAGCCTTGGGATTCCGGTTCTTCTCTCCGTACGAAACGACCCCGAAAGGGATCACGGAAAGATTTATCATGCCCTGATTAAGCGCTATTATCCCCTGGCGTCCGGCATAGTTTTCCAGACCGAAAGCGCCCGGGATTATTTTGATTTTAAGGGAGAGACCGCTGTCATTATGAATCCCCTGTCTGCCCCGGTTTTAGAGGCGGCTGCGGGGAACTTAAGAAAGCCCTTTGAGGGCGAAAGACATGCGCCCCTTCGGATTGTTTCAGTGGGACGCCTTGAGGCGCAGAAGCGCCATGACATTACAATAAGGGCCTTTAGGAAATTTGCAAAGTCAAGTCCTAAGGCGGAACTTACGGTTTACGGCGAGGGACCACTTCGGGGACAGCTTGAGGATATCGCCTTCGGCTTTGAAAAGGCGGAGCTTCCCGGAGTTACCGACAGAATTCTCGAGAAGCTTTCCCAGGCGGACGTTTTCGTCATGTCCTCAGACTACGAGGGAATTCCCAACGCCCTTCTTGAGGCTCTTGCCCTCGGCAGAGTCTGCGTGTCCACCGACTGCCCCTGCGGCGGCCCGGCGGCTCTTATTGAAGACAGAAAAAACGGATTCCTCTTTCCCGTAGGAGATGAGGATGCCCTTCTTAAAATCCTTGAATACATTGACGAAAACAGGGATGAGGCATCGAGGATGGCGGAAAGCGCCACCGGGATTTTAACATTATGTAAACCTGAGGCCATAATGCCCCAGTGGAAGGATATAATAGATAAATGCCTGAAGAAATGACATTTACCTCAAACAGAAAAGAACAGGTTCTCTTTGGATTAAAAACCTTTTTCCTTTTCTTTTTCTTATATGACGTAGTATTTATGGGGGTTCCCACACATTTCTCCACAAGGAAGATTTCTTTCGTGGCTTTTTTTGTGTGGTTTGTAATCCTCTTTTTCTTTTCCCCCAAAAAGAAATACATCTTCACAAATCGTCTGACCTTAGGACTTTACGGGGCCCTTGCGGCTGTGACCGCCCTCTCTGTGCCCTACACCATGTACAGGGCAAACTTTTACGGAGTACTTGGCACTGAGGGAGTCGAGTATCCCCAGGCGGTCTATTTCATTCTCTACTGCCTTGTCGCCCCCATAATGGTTGCGGGGGTTTTTGAGGGACGGCGGGAATTTGAAAAATCCATCGCCATCACTGCGGCCCTTCAGAGCCTCTTCCTTCTTGTTGAGTACAAGCTCATGCCCTTCAAGGAATTTTTGAACAGGGTCATCGACAACTCAAACTCAAACATCAGTTATCTTAAGACTACAAGGGCAACGGGACTCGGAGCGTCAGGCTCCATGGTTTCTTTGGTCCTTGCCTTCTGCGTTTTCATCATGGGCCTTCGCATCGTAAGGCGTGAGGATGACAATCCCCTCTGGCCCTGGTGGTGCGTCATCGGCCTTTGCTTTGTTGCGGAATTCTGCAGCGGAAAGACCGGCTTCTATCTTTCAATCGTGAACATTCTGATTCTTCTTGTGGTATACCTTCTCGGAAGCGCCTACCCCGGAAGAACCCTTCGCAATATGGTCCTCATCCTCGGTGGATTGGGGCTTGCCTTCGGCCTCTGGTACGGCTTTTACGGCAAAAATGTCTATCTCATCAAAGAAAAATTCCGCCATGTTTTCAACCTGACCGTGGAATTCGGCAGCAGCAAATATTCCTTCTGGACAAAGTTCAACGAGGGCGATGTTCCTCCCATCAACATGGAGGTTCTTTTCGGCCTTGGCATTTTCAAGGGCACCACGAACACCGGCCTACACATCAGTCATGACGGCGGCTACATCAGAAGATTCGTTGCGGAGGGGGCAATCTTCAGCGTTCTTGAGTATGCGCTTCTTCTCGTGCTTCTTCTTGTGCTCCTTTTCCAAATGGAAAATCTCAAAACCAGGCTTTATCTTATGGTCCTTACGGCGGCACTGTTTTTCGTGGAGCTTAAGGAGCCCTACATCTACAAATACACCTTCGTCTTCCTTCTCCTTGTTGCCATCTTCCTTGACACCATGGAAATTTTCGAGGGCGAAAGGATTACGGCCGGCGTTAAAAAGAAGGTTGGCTCGGAGCGGGTGCACCGGAATCTTTTTGTGAAGAAAACACAGCGCGCCTTAAAGTATCACGCCCTCAGCAG
>R03__coassemble_1391_pt1 | contig 11385 bp, 11 predicted proteins | sample R03__metabat2_high_PE_063 | metagenome-assembled genome bin R03 | reverse complement strand
TTCTTGACATGGCCCGCGTCGGCGACGTAAAGGAAATCGCAGGTCAGGGAATTGAGGCTGTTTTTGACGGTGCCGCAGTCCTTGCGGGAAACGCAAAGCTCATGACGGCAAGGAACATAAACTTTACCCCTGTTGATGAGGAGGGCACGGTCATATATCTTGCAAAGGACGGCATCTTCGCCGGAAGCATCCTCATTTCCGACGAGATCAAACCCGGCGTCAGGGAGGCAATTGCCGCCATGAAGGCCGCCGGCATAAAGAAGGTTGTAATGCTTACGGGCGACCGGAAGGAAGCGGCCGAGGCGGTTGCAAAGGACCTTGGAATCGACGAGGTCCGTGCGGAACTTTTCCCACAGGATAAGGTTTCGGCAGTTGAGAGCCTTCTCGGGGCTGCCGCAAAGAAATCAATGGTTGCCTTCGTGGGCGACGGAATAAATGACGCCCCCGTTCTTACAAGGGCCGACGTTGGAATCGCAATGGGCGCTATCGGCTCTGACGCCGCAATCGAGGCTGCGGACATCGTGCTCATGGACGACGACGTTAGAAAAATCGCCACCACAAAGAGGCTTGCAAAGTACACCATGTCCATTGTTTACCAGTGCATAATCTTTGCCCTCGCGGTCAAGTTCACTGTGCTTGTCCTCGGTATTTTCGGCCTTGCGAACATGTGGCTTGCGATTTTTGCGGATGTGGGTGTCTGCGTCCTTGCAATCCTCAACGCCATGAGAATCTTTAACTTCAAATCAGATGTGGTTCGCTGACGCTCACATCAGGCACATATGATACCGCGCCTGACTGCGCTGACGCTCTCGTCAGGCGACAAAACCTCGATTCCCGCCCCGCTTGCGCTGGGCTTCATCTCGGTTTTTGTTAGGGGCTCTAAACAAGACGAAGATGTCCACAACTCGTCAGATGACGAGCTATGTCCCCTACGCTCTGTTTGAGCCCGCGGTATCATAAAAAAACCCCCTTTAGTGTATTTCTTCATGTTGTTAAAAATACGTTTTTTTCGTATAATAACATGTAGGAGAAAATGCTTACACTAAAGGGGTTTTATTATGTATTTCGCACCAATTTGCGCAACAGTTATTTTCATTGCAATGTTCGTCATGGTGGTTCTCGATAAGTTCGAGCGCCAGTGGGTTACTCTCGTGAGCGGACTTTGCACGATCATCTTCGTCTTCGGAATCGGAATGCGGTCTTTTGACGCCTTCTGGGAAACCATTAACGTCCGGAGCATCTTCACCACGGAATTCTGGTATGCGGCCGGAGAAAGCTCCGAGTCCACCAGCGGCATCAACTGGGCCACCATCATCTTCATCTTCGGCATGATGGTCATGGTCGAGGGCATGGCGCGGGTCGGCTTCTTCCGCTGGCTCTGCATGAAGATCGCCCAGCTCGTCAAATTCAAACCCATCCCGATTTTCATCACCTTCATGATCCTGTCCTCATGCCTCGCCATGTTCATCGACAGCATCACCGTTATTCTTTTCCTTGCGGCTGTTACTATCGAGCTTGCAAGGCTTCTTGAATTCAATCCGGTCCCCGTCATTCTGACCGAGATTTTCTGCGCCAACCTGGGCGGTTCTGCCACCATGTGCGGTGACCCGCCGAACATCATCATCGGCACCTCACTTGGCTACACCTTTGCGGATTTCATCTGCAACACCGGCCTTCTTGCCGCTGTGGCGCTGGTTGTGACTGTCATCTATTTCTACTTCGTTCTTCGCAAAAAAATCCAGCCGGAGGGCCCCTCAAAGCTCAGCATCACCGTTGATCCTTCATCGGCCATCGTTGACAAAACCGGCTTCATCATCAGCATTGTGATTTTCGCCTGCGCCATTGCAATGCTCATCACCCACGCCCAGACCGGCCTTACGGTTGCCTTCATCGGCGTGGTTGTTGCCATCGCAACGATTCTTGTAAATTACAGGCATGTAAAGGAAATCATGAGCGGCGTCGACTATGCCACCCTGCTTTTCTTCGTGGGCCTTTTCATTGTGGTTGGCGGCCTTGAGCAGACAGGTGTCCTCGAGCTCATCGCGGATTTCATCCACAGGATTTCCGGCGACAACTCAAAGCTCATGATTGCCATCATCCTTTTCGTTTCTGCAATCGCCAGCGCCTTTGTTGACAACATCCCCTTCTCGGCAACCATGATTCCCGTCATCAGCAATCTTGCGGAGATGACCGGCGTTCCGCTTACGACCCTTGCATGGACCCTTGCCCTTGGCACCGACATCGGAGGTTCCGCAACCCCCATCGGCGCATCTGCAAACGTTGTGGGCATTGCCACTGCCGAAAAGGAAGGCTACAAAATCACCTGGGGCCAGTACTGCAAGGTGCTTGCACCCATCACCGTGCTTGTCATGGTGATTTCGCTCATCGGAATTTACGTCCGTTATATGTAGAACAGCACCGGCGGCTCCGCCGGATAACAAATCAAAACATATGTATTTTGCATGACTTACGGTCAGAAGGAGGTGCATATTATGGGACAGGTTATTATTTCACTCAGCAGAGAGTACGGCAGCGGCGGACATGATATCGGCGTTGAGATCGCCAAAAGATACGGCTTTGATTTCTATGATCATTCCATGCTCGACAACATTGCCCGTGAGAGCGGCATGGACGTGGATGCCATCAAGAACATCGAAAAAAAGGACGTTCCGCTTCTCTCCGGAATTTTAAAGGGCGGCAATCCCCAGGAGGAGAACGTTGTCCGCATCCAGACCGATTACCTCAATGATCTTGTTGAGGCAGGTCGCTCCATGGTTGTTGTGGGGCGCTGCAGCGAGTACATTTTCCGGGATCAGGACTGCCTGATTTCCATCTTCATCAGCGGTGACCTTGACAAGCGCATTGAGCGCATCATGAACAAATATAAGATCTCCAAAGAGGAGGCAGAGCACAAGGTTGCCCGCCACGACAAGAGCCGCGCGGATTACCACAACAGATACACCAAATCCACCTGGGGCTACGCCGGTGTTTACGACTACTGCGTCAACAGCAGCAAGCTGGGCTTCGATGCCACCGTGGATCTTGTCTGTGATTACATCGACAAGCGCATTGCTGTCATGAACAAATAATATGATCGATATACACAGTCATATTCTCTATGGTGTCGACGATGGATCCCCTGACATTGAGGAATCCATAAGGATGCTTACTGATGCGAAGGCACAGGGAATTACGGACATTATCCTGACTCCTCATTACAGGGAGGGGATGTTCCCGTACATCAAGGAAAAGGTTGACGGGCATTTTGAAAAGCTGAAAGATGAAGCTGCCATAATCGGCGTAAACATTTATCCGGGCTGCGAGTATCACGTGGATTCACTTATGGCGGAAAACATCAGAAGCGGCCGCGTGCACACTCTGGCAGACTCGGATTTTGTTCTTGCTGAGTTTAGTTACGCCGCATCCTTCAAAGCCATGCGGGATGCCCTTTCGGCGCTTATAATGTCAGGATACACGCCTGTTGTGGCCCATGTTGAAAGATGCGAATGCATCGGATCAAAACCTGAACTCGCCCGGGACCTCAGGGAACTGGGAGCGATGCTTCAGATCAACGCCGATGCAGTTATTGGAAATGACGGCAGAGGTCTTAAAAGGACCTGCGCCTGTCTTCTCAAAAATGAACTGGCGGACTTTGTCGGGAGCGATGCCCACGGAATGAACCGCCGTCCCATTCATCTCGCCGAAGCTTTTAGGACGATCACAAAAAAATATTCCCGCGAATATGCGGAAAAACTTTTTAACGACAACCCCGGAATGATATTGCAAAAAGACAGGTAAAACAAATGGATAATCAGATAAAAAATGAGGAGATGGAAGTTAATCTGCTTGAACTGGTTTTTGAACTTCTCAAGCATTGGAAGGTCCTCATTGCATCAACTCTGCTTGTTGCAGTCATAACATTTCTCGTGAGCGCTTTTCTCATGACGCCCGTTTATGAGTCCACCTCGGAGCTTTATGTTCTCTCGAAAAGCACATCCATCACGAGTCTTACCGATATCCAGATGGGAACCAGTCTTACAAACGACTACATCGTTGTCGTGAAGGAGAGAACAGTCCTCGAGCAGGTTATAAAAAACCTTTCCCTCGACATGGACTATAAGCAGATAAAGGAAGAAATAACCGTAACCAATCCCACAAATTCCCGAATCCTCGAGATTACCGTAAGGGACAAAAGCCCGGAACTTGCAAAATCCATCGCTGATGAGCTTGCGGATGTTTCCGCGAATTTCATTTCCGAAAAGATGGACCAGGATCCCCCTTCCATCATTTCTTACGGCTATAAAGACGGTGAGCCTGTCAGTCCGAATATCATCGAAAACACGGTTCTCGGCGCCCTCATAGGCTTTCTTCTTGCGGCAATTATCATTGTCCTTGCATATGTCTTCAATGACACCATAATGACCACGGAGGACATCGAGAAAAAACTCGGACTGGAGGTTCTCGGAATTCTTCCCATTGAAAATGGCCAGAATGACGGCAAAAAGAAGAAAAGAACAAAAGCAGGAAGGAGGGGTAAGTGATGCAGTCTATATTTCTTAAAATAGATCAAAACGAATCGAAAAACACGACAGAATCCCTTCGTTCCCTGAGAACAAACCTCCGCTTCTGCGGCGATGACATCAAGACCATCATGGTTACAAGCTCCATGCCGAACGAGGGCAAGAGTACTGTTTCCTACGAGCTTGCCAAATCCCTTGCAGAGAGCAACAACTCGGTCCTGCTTCTTGACACGGACATGAGAAAATCGGTCCTGGCGGGACGTCTTGGAGCCAGAACCTACGACAAATCCGAAATAAAAGGCCTTTCCCATTATCTCACCGGTCAGGCGGATCTGTCGGATGTAATTTACACAACCGAAAACAACAAGCTTTTCATAGTCTTTGCGGGACCTGCAGTTCCGAATCCCACCGAGATCCTCGAGAAAAAGTATTTCGAAAAGCTTCTTGAGTTTGCAAGGTCACAGTTTGATTATGTGATTGTAGACTGCGCTCCCATCGGCGCCGCCATTGATGCGGCAGTTGTGGCAAAGCACTGCGATGGAGCCATATTTGTAATTGCCCAGGGCACTGTGAGCAGCCGTGCCATTATGATGGCAAAAAAACAGCTTGAGGTTTCGGGAGTCAGGATTCTCGGCGCTGTCCTTAACAAGGTCAGCATGGACAAGAGTCCCTATGGAAAATATTACGGCAGTTACTACGGCCAGTATTACAGCGAATATTCGGAGGATGACGATAAATAATAAAAATGAGATCAGATAATCCTTTTATGAAAATTTTAATACGGACTGAGATCACCATTCTTGTTGTCGTTGGCGTTTTGATGGCTGTAAAATTTTTCGTTCCGATGGATAAGCTTATCTTTTGGAAAACGGAAAGCAGCACGGAGCAGGCACAGGGTCCTGATGCAATGACGGAAACAGGCTCCGGCATAGGGCTTGACGGAGAAAATGAAAACGAGGCCCCAGGCGAAATCGAGACGGCAGGGGACACCATGGCTGAGCAGGAAAACGCCTCAGAACCGAAAACCGATTTTACCCCGGTCATCGACATGACTAACAGAACCGACATTGAAGTGCCCGAGGAGGTTACCGCCAAGCTTGCGGAACTTACCACCGAGCAGAAGGTCGCGCAGCTTTTCCTGGTTTCACCGGAGGCACTTGCGGGCACGGGACTTGTTGAAAAGGCGGGCTCAAGGACAGAGTCCGGCATAAAAAAGCATCCTGTCGGCGGCGTGGTTTATTCTTCCGCAAACGGCAGAACGGACAAGCAGCTCTCGAAAATTATTTCCGAAACACAAAAGCTTTTTGAGGAGGACGCACCCCTTCCCATCATCGTGGGCGGAGCAGTCGGCGCAGGCAAAACAGAAATGGCTTTAAGCACCTCAACAAGCGCCGATCCCATCATTCCGGTCATTGTAAAGAAATCGGCATCAGCTGCTCTTGAGGGATCGGAGGAAGCAAAGGAACTTGAGGGCTTTGACTCGAAAACCAACGGTTATTCAATTTACAGATGCCTGAATCTCAATATCCTGACAGGCACCAAGCCGGATACCGTGGTAAAGGCGCTCCTTCAGAACGGTGACCTTGTATATGTGACCTCAAACCTTGATAAATCCTACAACGCAGTTCTGAAAGCAATCGAGAATAATGAGATAGGACTCGAGGAACTTGATGCGATCGCTGGACGTGTAATTGCCGTGAAGATGGCAATGCCGCAGCAGGCCACAACCCTGGTCGAGTAGTGAGGATGATATGAAAGGACGACTGATAAAAATCCTGCTCCTCATTATGGCCATCGCCCTTGCCCTTGTCGTATTTCTCATAATAAGGCAACCCTCTACTGAATCAGAAACAGAATCCCCTTCAAAGGAGGATGAGGAAGCGTCCGAAAAATGGCAGGAGGGCGTCATTTCCTACAATGGCAAAGAATATGTTTTTAACAACAAATTAAAAACCTATCTTTTCATGGGAATCGACAAGGACGGAGAGGTCGCAGAGGGGGTGGATGCCCATGACGGAGGCCAGTCCGATGCAATGTTTCTTCTCGTCGCGGACGAGGAGAATGAGTCGGTTAAGATAGTTTCAATCCCGCGAAATACCATGGCCATGGTGGACGAATATACCGAGGATAACGAGTTCTGTCAGCGCAGGGAAATGCAGATCTGTCTTGCACACGCCTACGGTGACGGAAAACGTCAAAGCTGCAACCGGGCTGCAGAGGCCACAAGCAGGCTGTTTTACCAGCTCCCCATCAACGGCTACTTCAGCGTGAACATGGGGGCTGTGCCCATAATAAACAGCATGGTGGACGGTGTGACACTCACCTCCCTTGAGGACGTCATATCAGAGGGCACTGTTATCAGCGAAGGCAGTGAGGTGACCTTGACGGATCAGCAGGCCTATGATTATGTCCATTATCGCAGGGATGAATTCGGCGCCGCAAATGACAGACTCGACCGTCAGACGCAGTACATAAACGCCTATCTTGCAAAGCTCCTTGCCATTTCCGAAAACGAGGGGAAGGCAGCTCTTCTTGAAAGGTACGCCGAACTTGAGCCCTACGTGGTCACAAACCTTGATTTTGCGGACTTCATAGACAGGGTTTCCGGATTTACCTATGACGAAAATGACATTGTCATCCTGCCCGGACATCTTGAGGAGGGCGAGTTTGACGAATATTATCCGGACAACGAATCGTTTTACGAGATGATTTTGGATATATGGTACAGCGAACAAACCGAGAGTAATCTCAACAGGAATTAAAGGAGAAGATTATGAGAAAGAGAATTACTTCAGCAGTTTTAACCGCATTTGTTCTTGCATTGCTGTTCGGGATGGCATCCTTTGCGGCTTCGCCCACTCCCGCGGCAACTACAGTTACAAAGATTCCCGAGGCCACCGCCCTTGCTGCCGGTGTTACGGCAAAGACCGAGTCCGGAGTGACTGCTGTCATCAAAAAGCTTAATGAGACAAGCGTAAAATCCGCAGTGGAAGCTGCAAAAACAAGAGGAACAACTCTTCTTAAGGCAATGGACATCAGCGTGACCGGCGCTAAAGACGGTAAGCTCAGCGTTTCAGGCATAGGAAGTGCCGGCATGAAGGTTACAGTACTCCACTTCAACGGAAAAATGTGGGAGAGTTACGGAACCTACACAGTTGCAAATGATGGAACCCTGACCTTTAAGGCAAGATCATTTTCACCCTTCGCCTTTGTCACCGACAGCAAAACCGTTACATCCCCCAAAACCGGAGATGATTGAAACCGGGCTGATGATTTTCAGGACAGAAAATGAAGCATAAGTTATCAAAACTGCTTATATATATCGGCGTGCCCGTTGTCATTGTGCTCATAGCCTTCTTTGTAAAGAAGGCTGTGGACAGCGGCGCATCGATACCCCGGGAAGCCCGGGACAATAAGACAAATGCGACTGTCGAGCCGGTGGCTGAACCCGTAACAGAAACGGAAGAACCGGAGGTTTCACTTCTTGAAACCCTCGGGGTGGAAATCCCCGGGAAGGATCTGGATTGGGACGAACTTCAAAAAACAAATAAGGATATTTATGCCTGGATAGTTGTTCCCGGCACTGATGTGGACTATCCCGTGCTCCAGCGCCCGGATTCCGATGATTATTATCTTGACCACAATCTGGACGGTTCCGAGGGGAAACCCGGATGCATATACACCCAGACCTACAACGAAAAAGACTTCAGCGACCCGATGACGGTTCTCTACGGTCACAACATGAAGGACGGCTCCATGTTTGCGGGCCTTCACGCCTTTGGGGATGCGGCTTTTTTTGAGGACAACAGATACTTCTTTATTTACACCCCCGAGGAAACCTTTGTTTATGAGATATTCGGCGCCTATGAAGGCGGTGACGAGCATCTCCTTCTGACGGTCGACACAAAAACCTACGAGAGCTTTACCTATTACCTTCAGCAGATTCTGTCCGGGGACCGCTCCATGTCGGACCACCTAAGGAGCGAGAGAGAGCTTGGAACGGAGCTGTCAGGAAACAGCAAAATTGTGACGCTCTCAACCTGTATTACGGGCCGGAAGGAGAAAAGATGGCTTGTGCAGGGCGTACTCATTGGACAAAGACCCTAAAGGACGGAGAAAACAAGGATGAATGTTTGGCTGTTAAGGGAGGAGGAAATCCTTCCCTCAGATGATGGGGATTCCCGGCTGCAGAGAATGGGTCTTCTGGCTCTTGAACTTGAGAAACTCGGTCACAATGTGGTCTGGTGGCAATCGACCTTTAATCATTTCAAAAAAGAATTCATATATGATTCCGCAAGGAATTTGAAGTGGAAGGAACATATTCTGATAAAGCTCACCCATTCCTGCGGATATCCCCGAAATGTCTGTCTTAAAAGGATCAGGCACGAATACGGAACCGGACGCAAATTTTATTCCGAAGCCAAAAAAATGGAAAAGCCGGACGTGCTTGTGGTTTCATGTCCGACACTGGCCTTTACCCATTTTGCGGTCAAGTATTCAAGAAAATACCACGTCCCGGTTGTAACCGACATAAGGGACCTTCAGCCGGATGTATATGAGAGTGTTTTTTCCGGATGGAAGCGCAGGCTTTTATCAGCAGCACTTGCACCGGTGAAGCATTTCTTTGCAAAGGATATTAAGCATTCTACAGGGCTTGTGGGCACGACCTGGCCCTATCTTGACTGGGCACTGAACTATGCCGAAAGAGCCCGGGGAAAGAACGACGGAGTCTTCTTCGTGTCATATCCTTACTCCGAGAAGAAAACATCAATCGACGAGAAATCACCCTGGAAAAAATATGTGAGCGACAATGGAATTGTCTGCAGCTTCTTTGGACAGTTCGGAAGCATGATTGACTGTGAAATGGTACTGAATGCGGCTGAGCTGTGCAAAGAGCATGGCCTTAAGGTGACAATACTTCTGTGCGGAGAAGGCGAGCATCTGGAGGAATACAGGGAATCGGCAAAAAGCAGAAACCTCCATAATGTCATCTTCCCGGGATGGGTAAACAAAAATGACATAGAGGATATAGGCGTGATTTCGGACATCGGTCTTATGCCCTATAGAAAAAATAAAAATTTCGAAATGCAGATGACCAATAAGTTCAGCGAATACCTTGCGCTCGGGCAGGTTGTACTGGTTCAGTCCGAGGGCGTGATGAAGTCTGTCCTTGAGGAAAATGAGTGCGGATATTTTTACGGGAACGAAAGGGAAATGTTTGAGGTGTTGAAAAAACTTTCCGAGGACAGAGAGCTTCTTGATTCCATGAAGAAAAGATCGCGAAAACTGTTCGAGGAAAAATTCTGCGTTGAAAATGTCTACAGACAGTATGCAAAACATATTGAAAAGGTGGCGGGAGAAACTGTATAAATGAAATTTAAATACGTTATTGTAGGCGCGGGCCTTGCGGGGATCACGATGGCGGAAAGGATTGCCACCAGGCTGCATGAGCGCGTTCTTATAATCGAAAAGAGAGATCATATTGGCGGTAATGTAAACTACGAATATGATTCCGAAGGAATTCTGATTCAGAAATACGGCCCCCATACCTTCCATACGGACGATAAGGAGGTATTCGATTTTCTCTGCGAATATTGTACCTGGCATGAGTATCAGCATCGGGTTCTGTCCTATGTTGACGGCAGGTTTGTCCCCTTTCCGATTTCCCTTGAGACAATAAACACCCTCTACAATCTCAATCTTTCAGGCGATGAGCTGGAGGCTTTCTTTGAAGAGAGAAGGCAGCATATCGACGAAATCAAAACAAGTGAGGATGTGGTTTTAAGCCAGGTTGGCGAGGAAATCTACGAGAAATTTTTCAAGAATTACACTCAGAAGCAGTGGGGAGTTTCGGCAAGGGAACTGGACAAATCCGTAATCGGACGTATCCCTTTTCGAAAAAACGAGGACACAAGATATTTTACAGACAAATACCAGGGGAATCCACAGGGCGGATTTACCCTGATGTGCAGCAAAATGCTGGATCATCCCGAAATAGAGGTTCTTCTCAATACGGACTACAAGGAAATAATAGACGATATCGAGTACGAGAAGCTTATCTACACGGGCCCCATAGATTATTATTTTGATTACAAATACGGGAAGATGAAGTGGCGCAGCATAGAGTTCCAATTCGAAACCCACGACTGCGAGTCCTACCAGAGCGTGGCAAGTACCCGCTGGCCCAACGATTACAGCTATACCCGCATAACCGAATTCAAAAAGATGACAGGTCAGAAGTCCGACAGGACTACCATCCTTAAGGAAATCCCCTGTGACGGGGACGAGCCCTTTTATCCCTTCCCCAGCGAGGAATGCAACAGGCTGGCTCAAAAATATAGGGAGCTTGGCGCCCGTGAGGAAAATGTCATATTCCTCGGAAGGCTGGCGGAATACAGATATTATGACATGGATGATGTAATAAGGCGGGCCCTTGATGTTTTTGAAAATGAAATCAAAACGAAGTGATATTGATCAGGCAAAGAAATGAAGATTCTGCATATAAACTCATATCTGTTTGACAGATTCTTTTACAACAACTTATATGAGCTTCAGATGAAGGCCGGTGACGAGGTTGGGGTTTATGTCAGCATTCCCAAAGGCGGCAGCAGGGCGGCGGAAAAGCTTGGCTCCCATGTGAAAGTCGTTGAGGACTACAGAAGAATCGACAGATATTTTTTCTGGCCCAAGCAGTGGAAGATCATAAAGTCCGTCGAGAAAAACACAGACCTTTCCCAGATTGATGTGATTCATGCCCACTCCCTGTTTACAAACGGCTACATTGCAATGAGGCTGGCGGCAAAATATCACAAGCCATACATCGTTGCAGTCAGAAACGGAGACATCAATCTGTTCTTCAAAAAGC
>R03__coassemble_1377_pt1 | contig 11437 bp, 10 predicted proteins | sample R03__metabat2_high_PE_063 | metagenome-assembled genome bin R03 | reverse complement strand
GCATCGAAAATTTCCTCGGGCTTGTTGAGGTCGAGATTTTCGCGCATGTAATCAACCGCCTCAAGCTCCTTTGACGCAAGGGCGGCAGCCTTTTTACTGTCATAATAGAAATCTCCAACTCTGATAAGATTTCCGCGCATTTCACTCCTCTATTTCAAATACAATGTTTTCCCTGTCAATGTCGATAATCTTGTCCGCAAAGCGAATGATTCCCGGACGCTTTTTCGCCTCGGCGATGGCGTCGAATTTCTGCCACATGTGCATGGGGAAAAGATAATCGAAGGGCACTATGTTTACAAATTCCTCAAGTCCGTAGGCCGTTCCGTCTCCCATTCTCGGGTCCAGGACCACAAAGGCAAGGTTCATTGTCCTGTCCTTTATAAGCTTAAGCTCGGCCTTGAATTCACGGCCGTATTTGTTTCCGTAAAGCTCAATCTCGCCGATGTTCCACCAGTGAAGGTCCCCGGCGTGGAATATTGTTTTACCGTCGGCGGTGACCACAAAGGCAACCCCCGCATCAGTTGATTTTAAGGTCTCAACCTTAATGGTGCCGACCTCATATGAGCTCCTTACGGAAACCCTTAAAATCTTTTCCTTGATCGAGGGATCAAAGCCGTTTCGCTTAAGGAAGTTAAGTCCCAGGCGCACATCCTTTGAGAAGATAAAATGCACATCCTTATGCTCGTTTGCGAAGTTAAGAACGCTCACATCGAAATGGTCCCTGTGGGCATGGGATGCAAAAACATAAAGGGGCTTATCGGGATTTATCGCGGGCTTCTGGCCGTGGAAAGTGTATTCGCCGTAGTTTCCGGCGGGTACGTAGTCAAAAAGAAGGCTGACCGTATCAAGCTCCACAAGGAAACTGCTGTGATGTATAAATGTAACCTTAATCATTATTTCATTCTGCCTATGATTGCATTTGCCTGGGCGTAGATCTTTTCAACATCAGCGCCAATATAAAACTCACCCTTCTCGTAAAGGACCTTTCCGTTTACCATGGTGAGGATAACATTCTGCTTTGAGCCGCTGTATACAATGTTCTTTATGATGTTGTTCTCAGGCTGCATGTTGGGCTGGTGAAGGTCAAGGATGATAAGGTCCGCAAGCTTGCCTGCCTTAATGTCGTCCGCATCATCAAGTCCCATGCAGTGGGCGCCTCCTGCCGTTGCGGCGTAGAGAACCTCATTTGCGGGGCATACCGCAGCATCCATCTGGCGCACCTTTGCGAGGGCTGTCATAAGGAACATCTCACGGAACATGTCAAGACAGTTGTTTGATGCGGGACCGTCGGTTCCGAGGGCAAGGTTTATGCCCCTGTCAAGATAGGTCTGTGTGGGCGCGATGCCCGATGCAAGCTTAAGGTTTGAGGCGGGATTTAAGACTGCGGTAAGGTTTCGCTTTTCGAAGATGTCGAAGTCTTCCTCGCTCATCCATACGCAGTGGTATCCGCCTCCGCCGTACTCGAACATGCCAAGCTCCTCCATGAGGGCAGTAGGTGTTTTACCATATCGCTCGATACAGCCCTCAACCTCGGCCTTTGTCTCGGAGTTGTGAAGGAACACGGGGGATTTAAGTTCCTGGGCAAGAGCTGAAACGCCCTCCATAAGTTCCATTGAGGTGGTATATTCGGCGTGGAAACCCACAATGAAGGTTGTAAGTTCAGACATGGAATTTACTTCCTTGTAAAACTTACGCTGAAGGTCCGGAGTTCCGCCGAAGTCGTTAAGGCCTGAGGTCAGAACGGTCCTGAAGCCGCACTCGACGGAACTTTGGGCATTCGCGGGCGGGAATAAATACATGTCAAAATTTGATGTGATTCCGCTTGTGAGATATTCCATGATTCCAAGCTTGTTAAGGGGAATTACATCCTCCTCGGTAAGCTGTCCCTCCCGGGGGAATACCTGCTGATAAAGCCAGTCATTAAGGGGAAGGTCGTCCGCATAGGAGCGAAGGAAGGTCATGGCGGTGTGGGTGTGAGCATCCTTAAAGCCTGTCATAAGAAGATTGTCTTTTACATCTATCTCCCGGTCAAACTTAAGGCCATCCGCATCGGAGGTTTTATCGGCATTATCGCCCTCTCCCACATAGACAATGCGGTTTTCCTTTACCCAGCCCTCGCCCTTTATGATTTCAAAGTCGTGGCCGGCCTTAAGTCTTAATATTCTGGCGTTATAAAATCTTGTATTCATCTTCTGCCTTTCTGATATTAAACTCTCGCAATAATCTCGGATACAAGTCTTGTGAATTTAGGTGCAACCGTCTCGCCGGCCTCAATGACCTCCTGCTCCGAAAGGGGAGTGGGGCTGATGCCTGAGGCAAGATTTGAAAGGCAGGAAATTCCGATAATTTTCATGCCCATATGATTTGCTGCGATTGCTTCGATTGCGGTGCTCATTCCCACTGCATCTCCGCCTAAGGTCCTTATCATGCAGACCTCCTCGGGTGTTTCGTAAGCGGGGCCGGGAGTCTGGAAATATGTGCCCTCCTTTAAGGTGATGCCGCACTCGATCGCGCAGGCTCTTGCAATCTGCTGAAGATCCTCATCGTAGACATGGCTCATATCAGGGAATCTGGGGCCAAGTTCCGGAATATTCTCGCCCCGAAGGGGTGAGGGAACCATTGTTGCCACATGGCCGGTGATGAGCATAAGGTCACCCGCATGGAAGCCGTGCTTGATGGCGCCTGAGGCGTTTGTAAGGAAAAGCACCTTTGCGCCGAGCATTTTCATAAGGCGGATGGGAAGAACCACATCCTCGGGCGAATAGCCTTCGTAAAGATGAACGCGGCCCTGCATGCAGACAACCGGAACGCCCTTTACATAGCCGAATACAAAACGTCCCACATGGCCGGGGGCGGTGGAAACAGGGAAGCCCTCGATGTCGCTGTAGTTAACGTAGAACGGGTTCTCAAGGTTCTCCGCAAACTTTCCGAGGCCTGAGCCCAACACAAGTCCAACATGGGGAACAAAATCCGTCTTAGATCTTACGCTGTCAACGCATCTTAATAACTTTTCATATATCTGGCTCATAATGTAACCTCCCTTTGTGATTATGCCTCTTCAACCATTTTTATGGCATCCTCGAGGGAAATGCGCTTTCCCCAGATGTAGCCCTGGATGTATTCACAGCCAAACTCCTTAAGAGCCTCAAGCTGATACTCCTGCTCAACACCCTCCGCAATAACCTTTGCGCCGAAAAGATGTCCCATACCTACAACGGCCTTTACAAACTTGCGGCCTGTCTCGCTGTCCATATCATCAACGAAAACCTTGTCAACCTTAAGAAGGTTGAAGGGCAGACGTGAAAGGTATGAAAGAGACGTATAGCCTGTTCCGAAATCGTCCAGGGCAATGTGGATTCCCATCTCCCTAAACTGCGAAAGAACCTCCGCCGCAGCGTCAACGGACTGGACAAGGCAGTACTCCGTCACCTCGATCTCCAGGTTGTGGGGCGGAAAATCGAAGGTCTCAAGTTCCTTTTTAATCTCGTCCACAAAGCCCGGTACAAGGATGTGCTTTGCGGATACGTTTACGGAAATTGTAACATCCTTCTTTTCCCGCTTTATAACCTCGGCAAAAGAAGCGATTGTATTGTGCACAACCCATCTGTCGATTTCAAGAATAAGACCGCTCCTCTCCGCAAGGGGAATGAATTTGCCCGGGTTAATGCGGCGGCCGTCACGGTCGCGAAGGCCGATGAGGGTTTCAAAGCCGCGGAGCTTGTGCTCTTTTGCGGTAAACTGGGGCTGAAGTTCGATAAAGAAGCCCTCGCCTGTAAGAGCATTTTTGACGATTGTCTCAAGCTGGTTTTCAAGCTCCCTGTTCTGGATCATGGAGGGGTCGTAATACTCCATGGAGCTTGCATCCTCTTTTCTTGCAGCAGAGAGCGCCGCATTGGCATAGGTTGAAAGATTCTCGATGTTTTCGGTGTCGAAAGGATAGAATGTAACACCGGCGCTGATGCTCGGGAAGCAAACCTCGGCGGAATCCGGAAGAACATAACCATGGGCCATCTTGCGAACTATGTTGTCGAAAAACTTCTGGGTTTCAGCACGGGAATTTCCGGGAAGCAGGAAGGCAAACTCATCGGAGCCGTTTCTTGCAACCACGGCACCCTTGGGAGCCATCTCGGTCCATTCCCTTGCGAGAATGCAGATGAGCCTGTCGCCGTTTTCGTGGCCGAAGGTTTCGTTTACTTTTTTGAAATGTCGGATGTGCATTACGCCGTAGGTGAAGGGCGCCTTAATGTCGATATAGGTCTGCATTTTTTCGGTGATTCCCTTGTTGTTGGGGATTCCGGAAAGGGCGTCAACCCTCTGGCTCTTCTCCTTTTCCATCTCGATCTGCTCCATTTCCCGAAGCATACGGCTGTGGAAAAACAGGAATATAATTCCCGCAACATCTACGAAGAATCCGGGGATGGCATTTATATTCTGTGCGATGAATACGGAATATATCATGCTGACAACGGATGCCTCAAAGCAGATGGTGGCGGTGGTGTAGCCCCGCTTTGGGTAGGCCGTTACCATAAGAAAGCAGCAGGCAATTCCGAGGATGGAAATGAATGCCAGGAAAAAGACAGGCGACACCTCAGTGCCTGCAATGACAAAGTCATCGGGATAAAGCTTAACAAAAAGCACCCTCATGACAAAGCATATGAAAAAGCCCGAAATAGAGACCGCATACAGTCTCGAAGGATTATCTGTCATTGTCTTCCTCCATTACGATTTTGCCGCTGTCAAGAAGTGAAAGGAAAAGCTCAACCATGGCAGGGTCAAACTGGGTACCCTCACCAAGCGCAAGTTCCTTTCGCATTTCCTCCGGGGTCATTTTATCGTGGTAAAGCCTGTTATTTGCCATTGAATCGTAAGCATCAACAACCGCGAGAATCCTTGCGACCTCGGGGATGTCTGTGCCCTTTCGGCCCTCGGGATAGCCGGTGCCGTCAAAGCGCTCATGGTGATATCTTGCGGCGGTGGCAGCCTCCGGAATGTCGGTGATGGAGCGGAGAGCCTCGAAACTTCTGGAGGGATGCTTCTTGATTTCCTCATACTCCTCAAAGCTGATCTGGCCCTTTTTGTTTAGAATTTCGTCGGGGACAAGAGCCATTCCGCAGTCGTGAAGCTTTGCGGCGTAATAAATGTTCTGGGCGCGTTTTTCGTTGTAGCCCAAGGCCTCCGCCATAGCCTTTGCGGCCTTTGCGGTTCGGATTGAGTGACCCCTTATGGCGCCCGCATCATCGATGATCCGCGAAAAGGCCTGGGTTGTAGTTTCGAAGATGCGCTCCTCCTGCTCGAAGGCCTTTTTGATCTGGGTTCTTCTTCTCTCGTAATGATAAATTACGCCGAAAACCTGAATCATGACCACAAGAACTATGAGAAGATACAGGAAGAAGTCCTGCTTAACAAGCTCCCTGTCAAGCTCAAAGGAAAGGCTTGCGTTCTTTAAAACGTCTGCGGGATCAAGGTTTGCGTTTGTGTAAATGACAAGACTTATCTGCTTTTCCTTTTCACCGACGCTTGTGATGGTGGTGGGTGCAATCTGATCTGCGGAAATGTCATTTCCGGGGCTGAAGATAAAGTAGTCGCCCTTGTTGAGTTCAACAAGAATTTTGCCGTTATCGAGCTTGTAATCAAGCATCATTCTGTCGGGAGTCATTTTCTCGAAATTGACATTCTGGACCACACCGTTTCCGGAAGCATCCTCTCCCACCTGATGGATTTCAACGTTTCCGGAAATGGCATTGCCAAGGTAGCAGTGCTTGGGGATATCGAAGCGAAGTTTCCAGTCCTTCATGGTGTCTGAGGACTCGTTGTAGATGTTAACGTCCACAACGGAAGCCACAAAAGGTCCCTCCGAGTCACCTGTAATCGCCTCTGTCTCCCAGGTATAGCGCTGTCCGAGCCTCTTGGACATGGTTACGGTGATGGGGCCCTCGCTGTAACCGTCCTCGTTGAACTGGATAATACGCGAGGTGTCGCCGTTGTTGAAATTGAAGACCTTTGCGGACTCAACAAGGAATATGGCGATAATGACCGCAAGCAGAAAGCCCGCGATGAGAATCGGTATGTTCAGGCTTTCCTTTCTTTTTCCGTCCTGCTTTTTCGGTTTTGTGTCTCTTTTCATGTAATGCCTCTGTTATTTGTATTCTGCAAGAATGTTTTCCACATAATCAGTAAATTCGTCTTTGACCCTTTGGGGGGAAACGATGGTGACGTCCTTTCCTATGCCGCAGAGCCAGCCGAAAAACTGGGAGCTTACCGCAACGCTGACGCTCATTTCGAAGAAGCCGTCGCCGCAGCGGACAATGGGGATGTCCTTTCCGAAGCGGTCAATCATGACTCCGCAGAGGGAATCCTTACAGCGAAGGACCACCTTTGTATCCTCGCCCGCAAACATGCCGAAGGTTTTCTTTGAGTAACTTCCAAGGTCGAAGTTTGTGAAGGCCTTCTTGCCGAGGCGCTTCTCATCGAGCATTTCGATGCTGCGCATTTTATCCACGCGATAGTGGCGAATGTCACCGTTTGCCTCGTCGTAAGCGACCATGTAATAATTTTCGTCGTCCCAGGTCAGGGCCCAGGGACTCGCATAGTAATCGGCGCCCCCGTGGCGAAGCTCAAGCTTTTTGTCCGGCGTCCACTGGGCATACTTAAAACGAATCTGACAGTCCTCGTAAATCGCCTCGTGAAGATAATCAACGTTTCTGAAAACCGTCTCGTTGTCGGTTTTGGGGCGGTTAAGGATTGTTACGCTCCTTCGAAGCTTTTTTGCCTCACTGACAGAGCCTAAGGTTTCAAGCTTTTTGATGAGCTTCTCGGATTTTGATTTGGTGATGAATTTTGAAGCGGAAACCGCATCAACAAGGAGCTTAAGCTCCGGAAGATCGAACTGTTTAGAGGCAAGATAATAGCCGGGGTTTGTGCCCTTGAGCTGTACAATGTCCATGCCGAAAAGCATCAGGGTGTCGATGTCGGCGTAGATACTTTTGCGCTCGGCCCTTATACCGTAGGTTTCCTCAAGGATGCTGCAGATATCAACAGCTGTGAGAATGTTGCTCTCATCCGTCATGTCATTTAAGATTTTCATGACGTATAAGGTTTTGAGTTTTGACTGTCCTGCCATCTTTGCCTTTTCCTAAAACGTTTTCGTAAATTGTTAAAAAAATGACAACGGGAAAATCCCACTGTCCACATTTTAGTACATTTCAATCGTAAAGTCCATAACTTAAGGACATTATTTACTTCTTTTTCTTAACGCTGTATCCGAAGGTTCCCAATTTTTCTCCAAGGGCGTAATACTCCCCGTGGGAATAGGTCAGGGGGCGTGACAGGGCAAGGTCGAATTTACCCTTTTCGTCCATATACTTATCATCCACCGTCACATTCACAACCTCCGCCATGAAAATCGTATGGCTGCCGAGCTCCTCGCTCTTTACAACCCTGCATTCGATGTTCACGGGGCTTTCGGCAATGCCGGGAGCCTTGACCTTCGCGGAGGGACATTTCGTAAGATTGCAGGCGGTGAATTTGTCCACCTCTCTTCCGCTTCTTACGCCGCAAAAATCCGTGGCCCAGGCAAGCTCCTCCGTGGTAAGGTTTATGACAAACTCCCCGGTGCGCTTTATTATGTCATAGGAATAGCGCTCCTTTTTCACGGAGATTGAAACCATAGGGGGATTTGTGCAGATTGTGCCCGCCCAGGCAATGGTTATGATGTTTGCATTTCCCTTTTCATCCGCAACCGAAACCATTACGGCGGGAACGGGATAAAGCATATTTCCGGGTTTAAATGTTACTCTTGACATAAATTTCCTCAATTCCTGTCTGTAAAGTCCGGGATGAAGCTTTCAAGGGCCACATCCCCCTCCTGGTAAAAGCCGTTGTTAAGCCCAAGGTCAATGGCGTAATCAAGAAGCTCCTCATATTCCTCGCTGGTTACCTTCCGGTAAATTTCCGGATATTTTTCCTTCACAATGTCAAGGGGCGTGTACTGGTTCATGAGGCTAAGATAAATGTCATCGCCGTACACGTCAAGAAGATACCGCACCACTCTTTTGGAGTCCTCAAGGCATCCCGGCAAAAGAAGGTGGCGGACAATTACGCCGTGGGTCATGATGAGGCTTTCATCATTGCCATAGGGCGATGATGTGTTTTCCACTCCCGCCGGGCGCTCCGGCACAAAGGTCGCCTCCCCGCCGCACTGCCTTACCATCTCCGCCAGGGCTTCCTCTGCAACCTCAAAGTAATCCTCAGCATTTGAATAGCGCAGTGAAAGCTCGGATGATACATACTTAAAATCGGGAAGATAAACATCAACATACCCCTCAAGGCGTCTTATGTTCTCCGCGCTCTCATAGGATGAAGTGTTGTATACCACGGGAATCTTAAGTCCCTTTTCCTTTGCTGTATCAAGGGTTTTAAGCACAGGCTCAAGGTAGTGGCCGGCGGTAACAAGATTAATATTGTTTGCCCCCTTTTCCTGAAGAATGAGCATCTTTTCCGCAAGCTCGCCGGGGGTGTAAAGTTCGCCCACCCTTCCCCGTGAAATCATATGGTTCTGGCAGAAAACGCAGCCCAAATTACAGCCGCAAAAAAAGACGGTTCCGCTGCCGTTATGGCCGGAAATGCAGGGTTCCTCCCACATGTGAAGTGAAGTTTTCGCAACTCTCATTCTAGCGCTCATATCAGTCCCAGCTTAATCTGTGAAGGTTTCCCGCCCTGTTAAGGCCCGCAAAAGCATTCTGGCGAAGGGCCTCGTAAAGAACGATTGCAACAGAGTTTGAAAGGTTAAGGGACCTTGTGTCCCCAAGCATGGGGATTCTCACGCAGCTGTCCCTGTGCTCAAGGAGAATCTCCTCGGGGATGCCCGCTGATTCCTTGCCGAATACAATAAAATCTCCGTCCTCGTACTTTGCATCAGAATACGCAGTGCGTGACTTTGTTGTTGCCATAAAAAGACGCGCCCCGGGATTTTTTTCAGTAAAATCCTGCCAGCAGGTGTAGGTATGGACCTCAAGGTCTGCCCAGTAGTCCATTCCCGCCCGCTTTAAATGCTTCTCGTTAAGGGAAAAGCCGAGGGGTTCGATAAGATGAAGGGCTGAACCCGTTGCAACGCAGGTTCTTCCTATGTTTCCGGTATTTTGCGGTATTTCAGGTTCCAAAAGAACTATATTAAACATTTTTCTCCTCTATTCGCCGTAGAAATACGGCTTGTCACGAAGCTTATAGGCAAGGGATGTGGTCTTCGTTTTCTGCTCCTTTGATTTTTCCCGCAGAAATTCATCCGCATCAGGATAAAGCTGCACATAGGAACCGTAAAGCTCCTCGTCATAAGGATCAAGGGAAAGAGCCCCCTCCATGTGGCTTAAAAGCCCCTCCTCATCGCCGTTCATAAGGGACATGTAAACTCCCACATTCTCGCAAACGAAGCTGTGCTTTTTGATCTTTGAAATCTTCGCGGTAAGTTTCTCTATTTCACCTGCATCAGATGAGGTCATGACCTTCGCCTCGAGGGCCTCAGTCGAGGCGCCGTACATTGAAAGGGTAAGGTCATAATTTCCAAGCCAAAGCGAAAGAAAGGCAACTGTAAAATAGACAAAGACAAGACATAAAACTGCATTTAGAACAGTCATAAATACATTTATGCCGCCCCTGTTTTTATCTTTTCCTGCCGCCTGGACTTTTGTCTTTTCAGAGGCAGCGTCCTCCCGCTCACTATCCAGAAGAAGCACCGCCAGCATGACAATAAATTCATACTGGAAATGGAAATCCACAAGGGATGAAAGTGCCATAAACACAAGTATTTCCTTCTTAAAAATTCCCTGTCTGCCATGCCTTAGCTGATAATAAAAATAATTTGCCATAAGGAGCATGGGCGCGATTCCAAAATCCACCCCAAGCTGCAGTAAATCATTATGCACAAACATGGTTGTGTAATTTCCGGTCTGGAAAAGTCCCTGGGCGTCATAATATCCAAGATAACCAAGGCCCCAGGGATGCTTTAAAAGATAAAGTACTGCATCCCGCCAGTATAAAAGTCTGCCGTAGAGGGTGCTGTTGTATTTAAAAATCGTTGCAAGGCGTCCTGCATTCTGCAAAAGCGCATCGCTTCCAACAAGCGCCGAAGCTCCGAAGGAAAGGGCGCTCACTGCCACAATAACTCCTGCCAGTATCAGAGCCGTTTTCGCTGCAGCCCTGTTTCTAACTGCCCGGTAAATAAAAAAACAGAGCAGCAAAAGAACCACGCTTCTTGTTCCTGTGGCAAGAAGGCCCGCCATAAGGATAACAAGCTTTACTATATCGCTCTTTTTTAATTTTTGTGCAGCCTTGGATTTTCCTGCGGATTCTGCCTTCTTGGCTGTTTCATTCTCTGTTATTCCTTTTAACAGTATGATGATGCAGACCGCAAGGAAAAGGGCGTTTGTGTTTGCATACTGGAAGGTGCCGCAGAACCTGCCCGCAAGCCACATCCACTCGCTGACCTCCACGGGAAAGGGCAAAAACAAAACTCCGGCAAGGCAGATGATGACACCTGCGTTTGGCAGAAATGAAAGAAGTTTTTCTCTTTTTTCCTCCCCTGCAAGGGAAATCATATGCATCCAGACAAGAATCACAATCCCCCTTAGTATACCCTGAAATGCCGTATCCTTATTTTCCGCAAAAGGAAGCATAAGTGTCGCAATCAAAAGGCAAAGATGAGGGATGTAAAACTGCCATTTTTCGGGCAATGCGCGAAAACCGGCGCCGTGCAGACCGGCTTTTTCCGGCCGGCCCTTTACAAGGGATAAAAGGGCGCCCAGGGAAGCTGCCGCCCCCACAAGCATCACTCCGAACATATGAAAGCCCCCGAATAAAACGAGGGCAAGAATAAGCACAAAATATTCCATTATTTGTTCCTTTTTTCAACCTTTGCGAAAAGAAGCGGATACACTCCCATTGCCACAAAGGCCATGACCGCATAGCGGAAGGTGCGGTAGAGATAACAAAGCTTTGAACCGCTCTCCAAGAATTCCTCGGAGAAGGGCAGCTTCATAAGAACGTTGAGCACAAGGAAAATCGCAGCTCCGAATACCATGCGCAGAATCTTGTAGAGGAGCTTATCCGTCATCTCATATCCGACGAATTTTTCCTCAAACCAGATCGCGGCAACGATGCCGATGAAAAGTCCCGTGGTGGTGTAATAATCCTCACTTTTGCAGAAGAAAAAGCCCGGGAACAGTATCACGATAAGAATGAGGTTGCTGATGTGCCTGTTTTTAACAAGCTTTTCAAGGGCGGGGATACCGAAAATGCAAAGAAGCGCCACAAGAAATCCTCCCAGAACGTCCGTTGGATAATGTACGCCGTTTACAACCCTCGAAATGCCAATCAGAATCGGGATCACGATTGCAAGAACAAGAAAAATGTTCTTTTTTATTTCGCCGAAAATGCTTCCCCAGAG
>R03__coassemble_1369_pt1 | contig 11499 bp, 10 predicted proteins | sample R03__metabat2_high_PE_063 | metagenome-assembled genome bin R03 | reverse complement strand
CAAAGGACAGAATGCTCTCATCCCTCAAGGCGGGAGATTACAAAAATTACATTATTCTTGTGCATTCCCTTAAAAGCACCATGCTGGGAATGGGCGCTGATGAGCTTTCCGACATGGCAAAGCAGCATGAGCTTGCGGGCAAGGAGGGCCGTTACGATTTCATAGAGAAAAATCTTGATGCCCTTACGGAAAGGCTTGAGCTTGTGCTCGGGGAGATGAAGATGGTTCTTGATGAGGCAGGCGGCAGTGAGGCGGAGCCCGGGGCAAAGACGGAAGAGTCAGATGCCGCGGCTGCATCTGTTTCAAAAGAGGAGCTTTCCGAAAAATTAAAGGCCGCTGTGGCTGCCCTTGAGGCCTTCGACCAGGAGGAGGCAGCGGTGATCCTTACGGAACTTTCGGGCTTTGAATTTGAGGGAAGAAAGACCGTTCTTGAGGCTGCGGATCTTGTAGATAACATAGAATATGACGGAGCAATCGAAAAACTTAAATCAATAATCTCATAATGAATACAAAATATATAAAGGCAATCCTGACATCAATATTTACCCTGGCGCTGTACTTTGTGGTTTACAATGCAGTGTCATATTTGGCATATACAAGATTTGGCCTGTCCTATGTTCTTTCCATGATGACAGGGGCGGGCCTTGGCATTCTTTTTGTGCTTTATCCCTTTTTCTTTACCCCAAAACCCGAGGGCAAAATCTCCAGATGGGAGACTGCCCTTTGGATTTTTGCCACAATGGTTTTGGGAATTGTCATGAATATTATTCTGGCAGGCTTTTCCTTTGTAAAGAACAGCGAGGCCCTTGAGAGGGCAAATGAGTATCTTGCAAACGGACCTGTATGGCAGAGCCTTCTTCTTGTGGGACTTTTTGCTCCGGCCCTTGAGGAGCTTGTTTTCCGTGGGGTCATATTTGGTCAGTTTAAGTCCGCCTTCGGGCTTATTCCGGGGATGATTGTTTCAGCCCTTGTCTTTGGGGCAATCCATATGAACCTTCCCCAGTTTGTTTATGCAGCCGCCATGGGACTTGTGCTTTCATTTGTTTACGACAGATCAAAAAGCATTGTCGCTTCAATCGCCGCCCACGGTCTTACAAACCTTGCGGTTACCCTGTTTTCGGCCTATATTGGATTTTCCCGTTAAATCCGTAAATTTTTTATAAAAAATCCTTGCATTATAAAATGTAAAGGTATATTATACGTAAAGAGTTAGCACTCAGTTTGAGTGAGTGCTAATAAACAAAGGAGGCATTTGAAATGAAATTAAAACCATTATCAGATCGTGTTGTCTTAAAGCAGCTTGAGGCAGAGGAGAAGACAAAGTCAGGAATCATTCTTGCATCTTCAGCCCAGGAAAAGCCCCAGGAGGCAGAGGTTGTTGCTGTTGGCCCGGGCGGGGTTGTTGACGGCAAGGAAGTAGAGATGCAGGTTAAGGCCGGCCAGAAGGTTATCTACTCAAAGTACGCAGGTACCGAGGTTAAGCTTGACGGCCAGGAATATATCATCGTTCGTCAGAATGACATTCTTGCAGTTGTAGAGTAATTTTAATTTACATAGGAGATTAAAGAAATGGCAAAAGAGATTAAATACGGCGCAGAGGCACGCGCAGCTCTTGAGGCTGGTGTTGATGCCCTTGCAAATACTGTTCGCGTAACAATCGGTCCTAAGGGCCGCAACGTTGTCCTTGACAAGTCTTATGGCGCACCCCTCATCACAAATGACGGTGTTACCATCGCAAAGGATATTGAGCTTTCAGACCGCTTTGAGAACCAGGGCGCACAGCTCGTAAAGGAGGTTGCAACCAAGACAAACGACGTTGCAGGTGACGGTACCACAACCGCTACTGTTCTTGCTCAGGCAATGATCAAGGAGGGTATGAAGAACCTTGCTGCAGGCGCCAACCCCATCATCCTCCGCAAGGGTATGAAGAAGGCTACCGACGAGGCAGTTGCAGCTCTTGCAAAGATGTCAAAGAAGGTTTCAGGCAAGGACCAGATCGCACGTGTTGCCGCAATTTCAGCAGGAGATGACGAGGTGGGCAACATGGTGGCAGATGCCATGGAGAAGGTTTCAAAGGACGGTGTCATCACCATCGAGGAATCAAAGACCATGCAGACCGAGCTTGACCTTGTTGAAGGTATGCAGTTCGACCGCGGTTATGTTTCAGCTTACATGTGCACTGACATGGACAAGATGGAAGCAAACCTTGAGAATCCCTACATCCTCATCACCGACAAGAAAATTTCAAACATTCAGGATATCCTTCCCGTGCTTGAGCAGATTGTTCAGTCAGGCGCACGCCTTCTCATTATTGCAGAGGACGTTGAGGGCGAGGCTCTTACCACCCTTATCGTAAACAAGCTCCGCGGAACCTTCAATGTTGTTGCTGTCAAGGCTCCCGGCTATGGCGACCGTCGTAAGGAAATGCTCCAGGACATCGCTATCCTCACCGGCGGTACCGTAATTTCCGAGGAGGTTGGTCTTGAGCTTAAGGATACCACCATGGACCTTCTCGGACGGGCAAAGTCAGTTAAGGTTGGCAAGGAGAACACCGTAATCGTTGACGGCGAGGGCAAGAAGGCTGACATTAAGAACCGCGTTGCCGTTATCCGCAACCAGATCGAGGAGACCACCTCAGACTTTGACCGTGAGAAGCTTCAGGAGCGTCTTGCAAAGCTTGCAGGCGGCGTTGCTGTCATCCGTGTCGGTGCAGCTACCGAAACCGAAATGAAGGAAGCAAAGCTCCGCATGGAGGATGCAGTTGAGGAAGGTATCATCGCAGGCGGCGGTTCTGCATACATCCACGCAGCAAAGAAGGTTGCAAAGCTCGCCGATACCCTTGAGGGCGACGAGAAGACCGGCGCAAAGGTTATCCTTAAGGCGCTTGAGGCTCCCTTATTCTACATCGCTCAGAATGCAGGCCTTGAGGGCAGCGTAATCATCAACAAGGTTCGCGAGTCAAAGGAAGGCATCGGTTTCGACGCTTACAACGAGGAATATGTTGACATGGTTAAGTCCGGAATCCTGGATCCTGTCAAGGTTACCCGTTCAGCCCTTCAGAACGCAAACTCAGTAGCAGCTACCCTCCTTACCACAGAGGCTGTTGTTGCGGACATCAAGGATCCCGCTGCTGAGGCTGCTGCTATGGCTGCTGCAGGCGGCGCAGGAATGGGATACTAAATCTAAAAAATCCCGTTTTTGTTGTATAAATAAATTTGTTATGATAAAATCTCCCTTGTGGGCTTTGCCCGAGGGAGATTTTTTATGAAAACAGCAATACTTACCGATTCAAGCAGCGGAATTACTCAGGCTGAAGCAAAGGAGATGGGCATTTATGTTCTGCCCATGCCGTTCTACATCAATGATGAGCTTCTCTATGAGGAAATAGACCTTTCCTATGAAATGTTCTACAAAAGGCTTGAGGAGGATGTGGATATTAAGACCTCACAGCCCCTTCCCGGGGATGTTATGGACATGTGGGACAAGCTTCTTAAGGAATATGACGAGATAGTTTACATCCCCCTGTCAAGCGGCCTTTCAGGCTCCTGCGCATCTGCCCTTCTTCTGGCGGATGACTATGACGGAAAGGTTGAGGTTGTAAATAACCAGCGCGTATCCGTTACTCTTTACTCAAGCGTCCGGGATGCAAAAAGACTTGCAGACGCCGGCAAAAGCGCGAAGGAAATCAAGGAAATTCTTGAGGCTACAAAGTTTGACTCCGGAATCTATATCATGATCGGAACCATGGAATACCTTAAGAAGGGCGGAAGACTTACTCCCGCGGCTGCGGCAATTGCCACTATCTTGAGAATCAAACCGGTTCTTCAGATTCAGGGTGAAAAGCTTGATTCCTATGCAAAGGTCCGCACTGTAAAGCAGGGGTGCGACAGCATGATCGATGCCGTTGAAAAGGAACGAAACGGCAAGCTTAACGACCCGGACGGCTCAAAGACCGAAATCTTCATGGCCTACGGCAACAACCTTGAGGAGGCTGAGGAATACAGAAAACAGGTTGCTGAGCACTTTGGCATAGAGCCTTCCGATATCAGGATGAATCCCCTTGCGCTCAACATTGCCTGTCACATCGGACCGAGCGCACTTGCGGTTGCAATCACCAAAAAACTTGACATATAACATTGTGCTAATCTGGGCTTCGGCCGTTTTCATAAGGAGGATAAAATGGTAAAAGCAGTAGTAGGCGCCAACTGGGGCGACGAAGGAAAAGGTAAAATTACAGACATGCTTGCAGAGAATGCTGACATCATCGTCAGATTCCAGGGCGGCGCAAATGCAGGACATACCATCAAAAACCATTATGGCAAGTTCGCGCTTCACACCCTTCCCTCAGGCGTGTTCTACGATCACACCACAAGCATCATCGGAAACGGTGTGGCACTTGACATTCCCAAGCTTTTCAACGAGATAAAGGAAATCACCGACAAGGGCGTTCCGGCACCTAAGATTCTCGTATCTGACAGATGCCAGATTGTTATGCCCTACCACGTATTATTCGACACCTACGAGGAGGCAAGACTTGCAGGCAAGTCCTTCGGCTCAACAAAGTCCGGAATTGCTCCCTTCTATTCAGACAAATATGCGAAGATCGGTTTCCAGGTTTCAGAGCTTTTCGATGAGGAGCTTTTAAAGGAAAAGGTTCAGAGAATCTGCGACATCAAGAACGTAACCCTCGAGCATCTTTACAACAAGCCCGCTCTTGTTCCAGAGGAGCTTCTCGACACTCTCCATGAGTACAAAAAGATGGTTGAGCCCTATGTCTGCGACACCTCACTTTATCTCTGGAACGCACTTAAGGAGGGCAAGACGGTTCTTCTTGAGGGACAGCTTGGAACCTTAAAGGATCCCGACCACGGAATTTACCCCATGGTTACCTCAAGCTCAACCCTTGCAGCCTACGGCGCAATCGGAGCAGGTATTCCTCCCTACGAGATTAAGCAGGTCATCACAGTCTGCAAGGCATATTCTTCAGCAGTAGGCGCAGGCGCCTTCGTTTCCGAAATCTTCGGCGATGAGGCTGACGAGCTTCGAAACCGCGGCGGCGATGGGGGCGAGTACGGCGCAACCACAGGACGTCCCCGCCGTGTTGGCTGGTTCGACTGCGTTGCCTCAAAGTACGGCTGCCGTATGCAGGGCACAACAGATGTTGCCTTCACCGTGCTCGATGTTCTCGGCTACCTTGACGAGATTCCCGTCTGTGTCGGCTACGAAATCGACGGCGAGGTTACAACGGACTTCCCCGTTACCCACCTTCTCGAGAAGGCAAAGCCCGTATTCGAGACTCTTCCCGGCTGGAAATGCGACATCCGCGGCATTAAAAACTACGAGGAGCTTCCCGAGAACTGCCGCAAGTATATCGAGTTCGCCGAGGAGCACATCGGCTTCCCCATCACCATGGTTTCAAACGGCCCCGGCCGCGACGACATCATCTACAGAGAATCAAAACTTAAGTAAAACCAAAATGCCCTTGGCGTGTCTAAGGGCATTTTTCTGTTAATGAACGCGCCGCCGGGCGAGCGCTTTTGGTGTGCCGGGCGAGCGCTTTTGTAGTAAATGTGCCGGGCGAACACATTTACGCTCATAACACGCTTCCGCTCCGCTCTGCCTGCTCACGTTACTAAATTCGCGCTGCGCACGCTTGCGCTCATTAAGTAACGAGCGTCAGAGAGGGTTATTCGCCGTAAAATGTGTCTCGCCCGGCGCACAAAGGCAAACAGAAAATCTATTCAGGAGAAGGCCATGACAATTTCACTTTGCATGATTGTAAAAAATGAAGAGCAGGTTCTTGCGAGATGCCTCGACACGGTGGCGGATCTTGTGGATGAGATCATCATTGTGGACACAGGCTCCACGGACGCCACAAGAGAGGTGGCAGAGCAGTATACCAGCCTCATATATGATTTTGAGTGGTGTGATGATTTTGCCGCCGCAAGGAATTTTTCCTTCTCGAAGGCGACCATGGATTACATTTATGCTCCGGACGCGGACGAGGTTTTGGACGAGACAAACCGGGAGCGCTTCAGACGCCTTAAGAGGGAGCTTATTCCGGAAATAGAAATTGTCCAGATGCATTACGTCAATGCAAATGAGAATGAGACGGTCCTCAACTCAAAGACCGAGCTTCGCCCGAAGCTTTTTAAGCGCCTTAGGAATTTTACCTGGACAGATCCCATTCATGAGATTGTAAGGCTTGACCCGGTGGTCTTTGACAGCGACATAGAAATTCTTCACATGCCCATGGGCGTGCACGGAAAGCGTGATTTCGGTATCTTCAAAAAGGCCATAGCAAGGGACGGCAGGCTTTCAAAGAGGCTTGTGAACATGTACGCCCGGGAGCTTTTAAAAACCGGAAATGAAAAGGACTTTGAGGAGGCCCGGGATTATTTTAAGGCCTACTATGAAGAGAACGACGGGGACCAGCGCAAGTGGGCCGAATGCGTTCTTGCAAGGCACTACCGCCTTGAGGGAAATGAATATGAATTCATGAAGATGGCCCTTTGTGACATGGCAACAACTCCCTGCTCTGAAATATGCTGCGAGCTTGGAGATTATTACATGGGTAAGGACGATCTGCAGGAGGGGCTCATGTGGTATAAAAATGCCGCATTTGAAACCGCTGCGGTCCTTGATATTCACGCCCAGGGAGATTATCCTCTAAAGGCAATCGTAAAATGCTACGAAATCTATCTTGAGGATATGAAAAAGACAGGCGGCAAAAAGGATATAGAGCTTGCGGAGAATTTATTAAAGGAGGCAAGGGAGACTCTTTCTTCATGGGAGCTTCCGGATAAGCTATGAAAAAAGTAAAACAGGTTTTGGCAATAATCGCAATAATCATTATGGTGGGACTTTATGTGCTTACACTGGTGTTTGCCCTTTCGGGCCGAAGCGACTGGTGGAACCTTTTTATGGCATCAATCGCGGCCACCGTCCTTATCCCCCTCATCCTCTGGCTTTTTTTGAGGATGGTGGACAAATTAAAGGGAGAGGACTAAAGTTTCTAAAAGTACAACAGGCGATTGAAAATAAATGCTCTATCTGATATAATTACTCGGCTTGTTTTTTAAAGAGTTTTATCTTTGACAAGGGCTGCCCAAAGAATCGGGCATGTTTATAAATCATTTATTAAGGAGAATCACAATGGCATTATTACAGGAATGGCAGAAAATCGCATACAACGAAAACCAGGACAAGGGCAAGCTTCAGCGCTTCTGGCAGAACTATTTCGTTCTTGAGCAGGGCGTATATGAGAAGCTTCTTGCAAATCCCGACGAGAAGGTTGAGGGCACCGTTAAGGAGCTCGCTGAAAAATACGGCCTTTCGATTATGGAGATGACAGGCTTCCTCGACGGAATCAATGACAGCCTTGTTGAGCCCAACCCCATCGAGGAGATGGAGGAGGATACCAAGGTTTCCCTTGCCTTCGACAAGGAAAAGCTTTACAAGAACATGGTTGCAGCTGACGCTGAGTGGCTTTACAACATTAAGGCCTGGGAGGACATCTTCGATGAGGAGACCCGCAAGGCTCTTTACCTTGAGCAGAAGAAGTCACAGACTGTTGTACGTGAGGGCAAGAAGGTTGGACGTAACGATCCCTGCCCCTGCGGAAGCGGTAAGAAATTCAAGTACTGCTGCATGAATAAATAATGATCATAAGGGCGACAATCCCGTCGCCCTTTAAATATTAAACAGCCCAAAGCGCCCGGTGGTTGCCCGACTGTATGGGTATCCTAAGACGTGGGCAGAAGGAGAAATTATGATTATCACATTAAAAGACGGAAGCACAAAAGAATATTCACAGGCAATGAGCGCCTATGACATCGCCCTTGACATTTCAGAGGGCCTTGCCAGAGTGGCAGCCGTTGCGCGAATCAACGGCGAGGTTAAGGACCTTCGCACAGTGATTGACACTGACAGCGAGCTTGAGATCCTTACCGTTGACACCCCGGAGGGACTTCGCACCATGCGCCACACCGCAAGCCACGTTATGGCTGAGGCTGTAAAGCGCCTTTATCCCGAGGCGAAGATCACCATCGGACCTGCAATTGATGAGGGCTTCTACTACGACTTTGAGTCACAGTCATTCTCACGTGAGGACCTTGACGAAATCGAGAAAGAAATGAAGAAGATCATCAAGGAGGGCAACCGTCTTGAGAGATTCACTCTTCCCCGTGAAGAGGCAATCAAATACATGCAGGAAAAGGGCGAACCCTACAAGGTTGAGCTTATAGAGGACCTTCCCGAGGATGCTGAGATTTCATTCTACAGCCAGGGCGACGGCTTCACCGACCTTTGCGCAGGCCCCCACCTTATGAGCACCAAGGGCGTTAAGGCCTTCAAGCTTACTTCCTCATCAGGCGCTTACTGGCGCGGGGATGAGCACAAGGCCATGCTTACCCGTATCTACGGTACCGCCTTCGTCAAGAAGGAGGAGCTTGAGGCTTATCTTGCACACCTTGAGGACATTAAGCTCCGCGATCATAACAAGCTTGGCCGTGAGATGGAGCTTTTCACCACAGTTGATGTTATCGGACAGGGACTTCCCCTTCTTATGCCCAAGGGAGCAAAAATGATCCAGAAGATGCAGCGCTGGATTGAGGATATCGAGGACAACGAGTGGGGTTACATGAGAACCAAGACCCCCCTTATGGCAAAGTCAGACCTTTACAAGATTTCAGGCCACTGGGATCATTACACTGACGGCATGTTCATCATGGGTGATCCGGAGCTTTCAGACACCCAGGAAATCATGGCGCTCCGTCCCATGACCTGCCCCTTCCAGTACTTTGTTTACAAGGCTTCACAGAAGTCATACCGCGACCTTCCCTGCCGTTACGGCGAGACCTCAACTCTTTTCCGTAACGAGGCATCAGGCGAGATGCACGGCCTTACCCGTGTGCGCCAGTTCACCATCTCAGAGGGACATCTTATCGTTCGCCCCGACCAGATGGAGCAGGAGTTCAAGGACTGTATCGCACATGCACAGTACTGTCTCCAGACTCTCGGCGTAGAGGAGGATGTTACCTACCATCTTTCAAAGTGGGATCCTGCCGATACAAACAAGTACATCGGTGACGCTGAAACCTGGAATTACACCGAGGGCGCTATCAGAAGAATGCTCACCGAGCTTAACATTCCCTTCACTGAGGATGTTGGCGAGGCTGCTTTCTACGGCCCCAAGGTTGATATTAACGCAAAGAATGTTTACGGCAAGGAAGACACCATGATCACCATCCAGTGGGATGCCCTTCTTGCTGAGCAGTTTGATATGTACTATGTTGATGCAGACGGCGAAAAGAAGCGCCCCTACATCATCCACAGAACCTCAATGGGCTGCTACGAGAGAACCCTTGCATGGCTTATCGAGAAGTATGCAGGCAAGTTCCCCACCTGGCTCTGCCCCGAGCAGGTTCGCGTTCTTCCTATCTCAGAGAAGTATGCTGATTACGCTGACAAGGTTGCCGCAGAACTTAAGAAGAACGGCATCGACTACACTGTTGACAAGCGTTCCGAGAAGATTGGCTTCAAGATCCGCGAGACCTGGAAGGCAAAGGTTCCTTACATGCTCGTTGTAGGCGAGAAGGAGGAGGCTGATGGCACCGTTTCTGTTCGTTCACGTTTCGAGGGCGACGAGGGAACAAAGCAGCTTTCGGAATTCATCAATGCAATCTGCGAGGAAATCCGCACCAAGGCAATCCGCAAGGAAATGCCCAAGGAAGATAAGTAATGAGAAAAAAATCCCATATAGCTCTTGCAAATTATCTCCTTCACCAGATGCCGGAATCGGAGGTGCACAAGCACAAGCTTTCCTTCTATCTGGGAAGCATACTGCCTGATATCAAGCCTTCCTTTATCTACAAAAGGCATGAATATTTCGGCACTATTGATGATGTCCGCAAACTTGCGGAGGATATGGTGAACAGAAAGACCACATCGAAGCGCAAAAAGCGCAAGTATTACCGCGATTTAGGCCAGCTGTCCCATTATCTTTCGGACTATTTCACCTTTCCTCACAACATAAATTTTGAGGATACAATGACGGAGCACATCCATTACGAGAACCGTCTTAAACACGGTCTTAGGGCTCATGTGAAAAAGGTGAAGAGAACACCCCGCAGGAACATTGAGCTGCCTACCCATAAGGAGATTTTCGATTTCATCGAAAAGCAGCATGCGGAATACTTAAAGAACAAGAGCAACGTGGAAAATGACATCCGCAACATCATAGAGGTGAACCGCCAGGCCATTGCCGCCATTGAAAAGCTTCACGAGAAGAACAAGGCAAACTGGCAGTACGCGTCAAGGTTCGGCGGCTCTGATGGCGGATAGAAAGCATCGAAATGAATTACAGCATTAACTTTCCGAACCTGGGCATACATCTGCGCCATGTTCCGAAAAACTTTTCCATCTTCGGATTCAAAATAGCCCTCTACGGCATCTGCATAGCCTTCGGTATGCTCCTTGCCTTTCTGGTCATTGATTATCTGACCAAAAAGTACGAGGGAAATTCCGACCCCTATATCGATATTGTGGTTTATACCATAATCTTCGGAATCATCGGGGCAAGGGCCTATTATGTCGCTTTCCGGTGGGACGCCTACAGGGACAACCCCATCAGCGTGCTCTATCTTCGGGAAGGCGGACTTGCGATTTACGGAGGAATTATTGCGGGAACCTTAACCGCGGTAATTGTCTGCAAGATTAAGAAACTTAACGCATTGCGTACACTTGATTATCTCCTGCCCGGTGTGGTGCTGGCCCAGGTTGTGGGCCGCTGGGGAAACTTCTTTAACCGCGAAGCCTTCGGCGAATACACTGACGGGCTTCTTGCAATGCAGCTTCCCATATCGGCCGTAAGGATTAACGAGATTACGCCCCTTATGGACCTTCACAGGGAGATTATCGACGGGCAGCCCTATATCCAGGTGACTCCAAATTATCTCTATGAGGGAATCTGGAACCTGTGCCTTTTTGCAATTCTGCTTCTGGTTCTTAAAAAGCGCCTCTTTAACGGCCAGGTTTTCCTTACCTACGTCGTTGGCTACGGAAGCGGAAGATGCTGGATGGAAGGCCTTCGCACGGACCAGCTCACCATCGGAGGTAGCGGCATTGCGGTTTCGCAGCTCATAGGCGGCGGATCTGCTTTTATTGCGGCAATGATTCTCTGCGTCATGCTGGCTGTGACCCTGGTAAAGAAAAAGACGGGGCTTGATGCTGCTGATGCTGCGTCGGGAAACGGGACTTTGGGTGCTGATTTGGATTCTGCGGCTGTTTCTGGAAAGGCGGCAGAAGAGGACGGCGCAGTCTATGGCGAAAATGCGGCGATACTTGCAATGCTCCGGGAGCGGCGGCTTAAGGACATGAAAAATGCACAGAACGCGGCCGAAGATGCAGATGAGCCGGAAGGCGATGGGACATCTTCAAAGAAGACCTTTGCAAACGACGGTAAAGTCAAGGCGAAAAAACGCAGGAAACCCACCGAGC
>R03__coassemble_1367_pt1 | contig 11505 bp, 10 predicted proteins | sample R03__metabat2_high_PE_063 | metagenome-assembled genome bin R03 | reverse complement strand
CACGAAGGCGAACCTTTAAGGTGTCGAAATCGTAAACAGTGTCCTCGAAAATTGTGGGGTCCGGAAGGAAGGTAACCTTTGTACCGGTGTCCTCAATGTCGCAGTCGCCGATAACATGAAGCTGCTCCATTGTGTGGCCCCGCTCGTAGCGCTGGGTGTATACATGTCCGTCACGCTTGATTTCAACAACAAGCCAGGTTGAAAGGGCATTAACAACAGAAGCGCCAACTCCGTGAAGTCCGCCTGAAACCTTGTATCCGCCACCGCCGAATTTTCCGCCGGCGTGAAGCACCGTAAATACTACCTCAACTGCGGGAAGTCCGGCTTTCTTGTTCACATCAACGGGAATTCCTCGTCCGTTATCAACAACGGTAATTGAATTATCCGGATTTATGTAAACCTCAATCTCGGAACAGAAACCTGCAAGGGCCTCATCTACCGCATTATCAACAATCTCATAAACAAGATGATGAAGACCTCGGATTGAAGTTGTTCCGATGTACATACCGGGACGCTTTCTTACAGCCTCAAGACCTTCAAGAATCTGAATCTGGTCCGCATTGTAGTCCTGATTCTGGTTAACTGTTAATTCTTCGTTCATACTTTCTCCTTCCCCCGTAAGGGGGCGACGCGAATTTTGAAAATGAAATTTTAAATTTCAGATTCACTTACTGTGCCGTTGACAATGTGGAAAACCTTGTCAACTGTACATCTGCTTTTTATAAATTCATCAAGTCCGGTGCAGGTGATAATTGTCTGCGTGCCGGAAAGACTTGATAAAAGATAATTCTGCCGGTTGCTGTCAAGCTCGCTCAAAACATCGTCAAGCAAAAGAACAGGCGCCTCATGAATTATTTTTTTAACTATTTCAATTTCAGCAAGCTTTAAGGTAAGTGCCACCGTCCGCTGCTGTCCCTGGGAACCGAACTGTCTTATGTCGATTCCGTCAAGGGAAAAAATCATATCATCCCTATGGGGTCCAACTGATGTTGACTCATATTTAAGGTCCCTGGGATGGGCTTCCTCAAGCATCTGCCTGAAGTTTTCCTCAGTAACATTTGGCTCATATTTTATTATGAGCGGAACATCACTTCCGGTGATTTTTGAATGAATGGATGATACGGTTTCGTTTAATTCCTCAACGAAAGCCGCCCTTTTTTTTATTACGGTGGTGCCGAAATTTATGATCTGATCATCCCATACACTCAGGGTATCCTTTAAGGACGGATGAAAATAAATGTCCTTTAAAAGCTTGTTTCTCTGGGCTATAGCCTTGTTGTAATTTGTCAGATTGTGAAGATAAACCTTGTCAATCTGGCAAAGCTCCTGGTCGATGAACCTTCTTCTTTCTGCCGGGGATTCCTTTACAATGTTAAGATCCTCCGGTGAAAAGAAAACTATATTCAGATTTCCGAAAAGATCGCTTGCTTTTCTTATGGGAGCCTTGTTTACGGCAATTCCCTTTGATTTGTTTTTGCGAAGATGAATATCAATCACCGTGGAAAGGCTTTCTCTTTCAACAACGGTTTTTATGTGAGCCTCATCCTGGCCGAATCTTATGATGTCCCTATCCTTCGTGGATTTGTGGGATTTTGAAGTGCCGCTCATATATGCAGCTTCGAGAAGATTCGTCTTTCCCTGGGCATTGTTTCCGTAGAGAATGTTGATTCCTTCCTCAAAGCTGATGCTGATATTTTCGTAATTTCTGTAATTTGATAATTCTATGGATTTAATAATCATTAAACTGCCTTGAAAATTTCTCCATCAAATTCAACTTCATCACCCGGATAAATTTTTTTGCCGCGCCTTGTCTCGACTTCTCCGTTTACAAGCACGTTTCCATCCTCTATCAGGTATTTAGCATCAACTCCGGAACCTACAACTCCGGCTTTTTTAAGCAACTGGCCAAGCTTGATGAATTCTTCGCCTTCTCTGATTTCTATCTCTGTCATATTAGTTTGTATTTACGGGAAGAATCATGTAGATGTAATTTTCTTCCTCATCCTTTATTACGCAGGGTGACTTTTTGTCGATGAGATGAATGTTTATTTCCTCATCATCAATAACCTTCAAAACATCCTGGATGAACTTGGGCTTGAAGGCGATTCTAAGATCGGCGCCTTCCTTGTCAGCCTCAACATCTCCCTTGAAGCCCGCTCTGTTAGACTTGATGAAAAGATTGATGTTGTCATCCTTAATGTCAAGATTGATGGGCTTAAGGTCTCCCTCTCTTGAAAGAAGAGATGCACTGTTGATGCAGTCAAGAAGCTCCTTTCTGTTTACCTTAACTTCCGTTTCGAAGTACTGGGGAATCATCTGGGCAATCTTGAAATATTCACCTTCAATAAGTCGTGAAACGACGGTGGTATTTTCAAATTCAAAAATAATATGATTGTCAGTGGTGTAAATGAGAAGCTCGTCCTCAACGTCACCTGTAACAATCTTTGTAATTTCCCTCAAGGTTTTTCCGGGAATAATAACTCTCTTTGATTCGTAGCTTTCACGAAGACCGATGTTGATCATTGAAACTCTGAAGCCGTCCAGTGAAACAATCTTAAGCTTATCACCTTCAATTTCAAAAAGCTCACCGGTCATAATCTTGTTCTTTTCATTGTCTGAAATAGAAAAGATTGTTTTGTTAACCGCATCGCGGAAGGTAAACTGTGAAATCACCACAGGAGTATTTCTTGAAACTGCGGGAATGTTTGAAAAATCCTCGGCAGGCTTAATTTCAATTTCATCGAAAACATATTTTCCGGAAGAAATTACAGCACTTCCGTCTTCTACTGTTTCAATAACAATATCCTCTCCCTGAATGTTATGGACAAATTCGGAAAAGGTCTTCGCATCAATTGCAATCGCACCTCTTGTTTCGATGTTTCCTTCGATAATAGTTTCAATTGCCAGTTCCATGTCATTTGCAACAAGCTTTATTGAATCAGTGGATGCATCAATAAGGATGCACTGAAGGATGGACATTGTGGTTTTGGTGGAAACAGCCTTCGATACAATATTTATTCCTTTTGTAAGCTCAGCTTTTGAACAGACGATTTTCATGGAAGAAAGACTCCTTTCGCGAGTAAAATAATTAATATAAATCTAAAAATATTAATATTAAGCTTCTTGATGTTGTTTATAACCCGTGAAACACTCTGTTTTACAATAAAAAACTCATTTTAAAACCCTGTCATTTTGATATTTATTTTTTATTGATAAGTTTCATAAACCGAAACCTTCAAAAATAATTAAATTTCAATTAAAAAGTTTTAAAAGGTTTCTCACGTGTTTAACAACAGTTAATAAACCGCATTCAATAATTTTATTAACAAAATCAGATGCCGTTCTGAAGGCTGTTCTTTATAGATTCGATGTCAGAACGGTACTTCTCCTGGGTGAGAAGTTCTTCGTCGACCTTCTTGTTGCTGTGAATAACAGTGGAATGATTCTTGTTAAACATCGCACCGATTGAGGTCTGGGAAGCATTTGTCATCTTGCAGCAAAGATACATTGCAATCTGTCTGGGAATTACAATATCCTGTGAACGCTTTGTGGAAAGCATAAGATCCAGGTCAACATTATAATAAGAAGCAACTGTTTCCATAATGAGCTGGGTGGTGATTTCCTTTGAAGCGTCGGAACTTATGATGTCCTTAAGCTGCTCACGGGCTTTTTCCACAGTAATAGGCTCATTTGTAATTTTTGAATAAGCCTGAATTTTGGTGATTGCTCCTTCGATTCGTCTTACATTTGATTTAATGTTTGTGGCGATGAAATCAACAACGTCATCCGGAATGCTGATATTTAAGGATTCTATTTTTTTGCGGATAATCGCATATCTTGTTTCGTAATCATATGCCTTGATGTCAGCAAGAAGGCCCCATTCGAATCTTGATTTGATACGGGTATCAAGAGTTTCGAATTCCTCCGGAGGTCTGTCGGAGGTAATAATGATCTGCTTTCCTGCAGAATGAAGCGCGTTAAAGGTGTTGAAAAATTCATTCTGGGTAGCCTGTTTTCCTATTACAAACTGGATATCATCAATCATAAGAACATCAACGCTTCTGTATTTGTCGCGAAGTTTGTTCATTTTTGAAGCATTGTTGCTGTTCTGGATGTTTTCGATAACTTCATTTGTGAAATCCTCGGAAGTAACATAGAGAATTTTGATTGAAGGATCCTGCTCCATCATGTAATGGCAGATTGCATGCATAAGATGGGTTTTGCCAAGACCGGGACCTCCGTGGATATAGAGAGGATTGTAAGCCTGTCCCGGAGGAGTTTCCGCAACCGCAAAAGCCGCAGCCCTTGCAAATTCGTTGTTTGCACCGACTACGAAGGTGTCGAAGGTGTACTTTGGATTTAATTCGAAATCAAGGTTATTGTTTTTGGGCGATCCGTCAATAACTTTGCTTTTAGCTTCTTCTGAATTTGATTTGAGATCAGAAGACAGTAAAAATTCTATCTGATATTCAGTGCCTGTGTACTCGGCAACAGTGGCATAGATGCTGGTCATATAGCGCTTTTCGATGTGCTCGATGGCCATTTTCTCGGATTTTTCATCCTTTTTGTTGTCGAAATAAAGGTAGAGAACGTCATTTTCCGTTTTATAAATGCAAATTGGCTCAATCCAGATCTGATAAGCCATGTCGCTTATCTGATATTCTTCTTTCATTTTAAGAAGGATTTCATTCCAATTTTTCAATAATTCTTCCATCAAAAAGCCTACCTATATATAAATATGTAGAAACACACAAAAATACCCATTAAATATACAATAAATCGGCTCATTTTTCAATAGTATATAAAAATCTTAAAAATGTTTGATTTTTATTAAAACAGGCTTAAATCGTAAAATATGAAAAATAAAGCGTATTTTGTATTTATGGAAACCTTTGGGAATAAGAAAAAAACAGTTTTTAACAACCGCCTGTTTAAAAAGTCAATTTGGTTTAAAGTACCAAAGTACTATAAAAAATAGCTTTTAAGAAGTTTTGAACAAGTTATGAACAGGGTTTTTATAATTATAACACTTTTGAACATTGTGTTAATAAACTTGTTTATAAATTATGTAAATCAAATTATGTAAATACTAAATGTTGTTGTTTTTCATCAGTTTATTCAACATTTTGTTAATAACGAAAAATGGCTGAAACCCTTTATTTTTCTTGACTTTGGAAATTTTTTTGATATAATAGTGTAGTATTTTCCGCGTAAATATTTGGAAAAGGAGGAATTCAATTATGAAGATGACATTTCAGCCTAAGAAGCGTCAGCGCTCAAAGGTTCATGGCTTCCGTTCTAGAATGAGCACACCCGGCGGACGCAAGGTATTAGCTTCTAGAAGAGCAAAAGGAAGAAAGAGTTTATCAGCTTAGGCCACATTTTGTGGTCTTTCCTTTTATTTGGATTAGATTTTAGATTATGAGATTTTCAGATTCGCTGAAAAAAAACGAAGATTTTCAGGAAGTATATAAAAACGGTAAATCATACGCGGACAGAAACCTGGTTATGTACGTTCTTGAAAATAACACTCCCGAATTTAACAGGCTCGGAATTTCCGTGAGCAAAAAGGTCGGGAACTCAGTCGTAAGACATCATTTGACCAGACTTATCCGAGAATCGTACAGACTTAATGAAGAGATGTTTATTAGTGGTATAAACATTGTGGTCGTTGTCAGGGTGGCAGCAAAGGAGCTTACCTTTGCTGAAGCGGAAAGGTCGCTTAAGCACCTTGCAAGTCTTCATCACATTAATAAGTGATCATGAAACGCTTTTGTATTCTTTTAATAGAACTTTATCAAAAGTATTTGTCTCCTTTGAAAAAGACAAAATGCCCTTATTATCCTACATGTTCATGTTATGGAAAACAGGCAATAATAAAATATGGTGTTATACGGGGTGGCGGAATGGCCGCCTGGCGTATTTTACGTTGTAATCCTTTTTCAAAGGGAGGATATGATCCTGTCCCGTGAATGGAGGAGTTATGTATTTAACCGCATACACCGGCTCGATTCTTGGCCCCATCGCCAAGGTATTAGGCTGGCTCATGAACTGGATTTACATTTTCTTCGAAAAACTCGGAATCCAGAACGTAGCACTTACAATTATAGTTTTTACTGTTTTCATATATTTATGTCTTCTTCCGCTGACCATCAAGCAGCAGAAGTTTTCTGTTTTATCACAGAAAATGCAGCCTGAAATCCAGGCGGTTCAGAATAAATATAAGAACAAAAAGGATCAGGCTTCCATGCAGGCAATGCAGGAAGAAACCGCTGTAATTTACGATAAGTACGGCGTTTCTCCTTCCGGCAGCTGTATAAATCTCTTTATTCAGATGCCCATTCTGTTTGCACTTTACCGTGTATTCATGAACATCCCCGCCTACATCGAGAGCGTTAAGGAAATCCTTACCGACAGCCTTGTTCCCGAAATCATGAAGGACGCTGATTTTGTCAGCAAAATGCAGACCATTTACGATAACGCAAACTTAAGGACAACAAAGGTTGACCTTACCGTTACCGACAATGGACAGCTTTCAAATTATCTTGTTGATATCATTTACAAACTGAAATCATCAAGCTGGGATGAGCTTTATGCCGCTTTCCCGGATCTTTCAGACAAAATTTCTGGCGTTCAGTCTACACTTGATAAGGTAAACACCTTCATCAATCTCAACATCTCAGACACTCCCTGGGACATTGTAAAATCAGGATTCGCCGACAAGGCTTACGCAATGTGCATTGTCGCTGCGCTCATCCCGATTCTTTCATACATCTCGCAGGTTGTAAGCATCAAGATGATGCCTACCTCCTCAAACAAAGATGATGACAATCCCATGCAGCAGCAGATGAAGATGATGAACAACATCATGCCTTTATTCTCGCTGGTTCTTTGCTTTACTGTTCCTGTCGGCCTTGGCATCTACTGGGTAGTTGGTGCTGTTGTCCGTGCAATCCAGCAGTTCTTCCTTAACAAGCATTTCAAGAAGATCGACCTTGATCAGATTATCGAGAAGAACAAAGACAGAGCAGCAAAGAGAGCAGAAAAACGCGGTATCCGTCGTGAGCAGATTTCCTCTGCGGCAACCATGAATACCCGATCATTAAGCGATAAAGCCTCTATGGTTTCAAACAGTGATTCTTCAGCAAAAGCTTCTGAAGACACTTCATCAGTTAAGAGTCCCGCTTATAAGCCTGCTCCCAAAGGAAGCCTTTCAGCAAAGGCAAACCTTGTTAAAGAATTTAACGAGAGCAACAAAAAATAAGAGAGGGTTACATTTTAATGAAAACACAGGAATTTTCAGCGAAGACCGTTGAGGATGCAGTAACAGAGGCATCCATCGCTTTAGGTCTTCCCAGTAGTGAGCTCCACTACGAAGTTGTTACCGAAGGAAGCAGAGGTTTCCTCGGAATAGCAAGCAAAAATGCAGTTATCCGCGTTCTTGGCGATGAAGATTTAAAGAAAATCGAAGACGAGAAGAAGGCTCAGGAAGCTGCAAAGAAGGAAGCTGCTAAAAAGGAAGCTCCCAAGGCTTCTAAGCCGGCTCCCGAAGTAAAGAAGGAGGCTGCAAAGGCAGAGGCTCCCAAGGCTGCAAAGCCCGAGAAGTCAGAAAAGTCAGAGAAGAAGGCTCCCCTTACTGCAGAGGAACTTGAGGCTGTTAAGGCCAACATCACTTCCTTCCTTTCAGACATCTTCAAGGCAATGGACCTTGATGTTGAAATGAAAATCACAAACGATGAGGAAAACATCAACGTTGAGCTTAGCGGCGCAGAGATGGGAGTTCTTATCGGAAAGCGCGGTCAGACACTCGATTCACTTCAGTATCTTACCAACCTTGCAGTAAACAACAAATCAAATCATTACATGAGAGTTAAGATTGACACTGAGGATTATCGCCGCAGAAGAAAGGAAACTCTCGAGAATCTTGCAAAGAATGTTGCTTTCAAGGTAAAGCGCAGCAAACGTTCTGTTGAGCTTGAACCCATGAATCCCTTCGAAAGAAGAATTATTCATTCCGCACTTCAGAATGACAAGTTTGTAACTACACACAGCGAGGGCGAGGAACCCTACAGACACGTAGTTGTGACCTTAAAGAAATAAGACTATGGCGGAAACTTCGGTTTCCGCCTTTTTTGTAATTAACTATATAACACCTGTTATATGCATGGTATGTTTAAATCAGGAAACCGAAATTTATGGCAGATACAATAGCGGCAATTGCTTCCGGAATGACGAACTCCGGAATAGGAATAATTCGTATGAGCGGTCCCGATGCAGTAAAAATCGGGGATGCCGTTTTTGTGCCTAAAAATAAAAAATTAAGTGAGAGTGAAACCCACACCGTTCATTTCGGAACGATAGTGGATGAAAATAAAAATGTAATTGATGAGGTGCTGGTGCTTCTCATGAAGGGTCCGAAGTCCTACACGACCGAGGATGTGGTGGAAATTGACTGCCACGGAGGAGTTGTGGTACTTCAGAAAATTCTTGAGGCGGTGCTTCGGGCGGGCGCAAGGCCTGCGGAGCCCGGAGAGTTTACAAAGCGCGCCTTCCTCGGCGGAAGAATCGACCTTGCCCAGGCGGAAAGCGTAATGGGAGTAATCTCTGCGGAAAACGAAAATGCCCTTTCCGCTTCAGTGAACAATCTTAAGGGAAGCCTTTCAAATGAGATAAAATCCTTAAGAGAGGATATTCTTTATGAAAACGCGTTCATCGAGTCGGCCCTTGATGATCCGGAGCACATTTCCCTTGACGGCTATCCGGAAAAACTGAAGGGAAAGGTTGATGAAATTTTAGGAAGACTGGGCAGTCTCATTGACAGCTTTCATGACGGGGAGCTTATTCGTGAGGGAATAAACACTGTGCTTGTGGGAAAGCCAAACGCCGGAAAGTCCTCTGTCTGGAACACTTTCCTCGGAAAGGAAAAGGCAATTGTCACTGACATTGCCGGAACCACCAGGGACGCCCTCGAGGAAAAGGTAAACCTTAACGGAATCCTTCTTAAGATTGTGGACACAGCCGGAATCAGGCAGACCGGTGATGTGGTGGAAAAAATCGGAGTGGACAAGTCCATTTCATACATTGACCAGGCGGACCTTGTTTTGTATGTTGTGGATTCATCGGTTCCTCTGGATGAAAATGATTTTGACATTATCGAAAAAATTCGCGACAGACAGGTCATAATCATTCTAAATAAATCGGATCTTGAGGCTGTCACTGATGTTGAGAATATAAGTTCAAGGCTTGATAAGCCCGTTGTTTCCTTCAGTTCAGTGGATGGCAGCGGCCTTGATGAGCTGAAAAATGTGATTTCAGACATGTTCTTCAAGGGAAATATATCCTTTAATGAACAGGTTTACATAACTAATATAAGGCAGAAGAACAACTGCGAGATGGCAGCTTCTTCCCTTAGAAATGTTTTGACGAGTATTGAAAACGGAATGCCCGAGGATTTCTTCTCAATCGATCTGATTGACGCCTACACAAATCTTGGATTTGTGATCGGCGAGTCAGTTGAGGACGATCTTGTGGACAAAATATTCAGGGAATTCTGTACCGGTAAATAATTATGTATGAAGAAAATTTTGACATTTGTGTAGTTGGCGCAGGCCATGCCGGAATCGAAGCGGCGCTTGCATGCGCGCGGCTTGGATTTGAGACAATTATTTTTACAGTGAGCGTGGATTCAATCGGCTTCATGCCCTGCAATCCCCATATTGGCGGAACTTCGAAGGGTCATCTTGTCCGTGAGATAGATGCTCTTGGCGGAGAGATGGGAAAGAATATCGACAAGACCTATCTCCAGTCGAAGATGCTGAACAAATCAAAGGGTCCCGCAGTTCATTCCCTTCGCGCCCAGGCTGACAAGGCTGCCTATTCCGCAGAGATGAGGAAGACTCTTCAGAACACGGACCACCTTACAATCAAGCAGTCCGAGGTTTGCAAGATTCTGACCGAGGACAATAAGGTCATAGGAGTTGAGACTCTTTCCGGCGCAAAGTTTTTCTGCAAGGCTGTCGTTCTTTGTACCGGAACCTACCTTGCAGCAAGATGTCTTTACGGTGAAGTCATCGAATACACCGGCCCCTCCGGAATGAAGGCGGCAAACCATCTTTCGGATTCACTCCGTGAACTCGGCATCGAGCTTGTCCGCTTCAAGACAGGAACTCCCGCCCGAATTGACAGGCGCTCCATTGATTTTTCAAAGATGGAGATTCAGACAGGCGACGACCCGGTTGTTCCTTTTTCCTTCACCAACAAATCCGAGGACATTGCAAGGGAACAGCTCCCCTGCTATTTAACCTATACAAACGAGAAAACTCATGAAATAATCCGCGCAAACCTTGACAGATCCCCGCTTTTCGGCGGAATCATCGAGGGAACCGGCCCCCGTTACTGCCCCTCAATCGAGGATAAGGTTGTGAAGTTTGCGGACAAGGACAGGCATCAGCTTTTCGTGGAGCCCGAGGGTGAGAACACGAACGAGATGTATCTTGCGGGAATGTCAAGCTCCCTTCCGGAGGATGTTCAGTATGCCATGTACCGCACGGTTCCGGGACTTGAGAATGCAAAGATTGTGCGAAACGCCTATGCCATTGAGTACGACTGCATCAATCCGAACCAGCTGAATCCTTCACTGGAATTTAAAAAGATAAAAGGACTTTTTTCCGGCGGCCAGTTCAACGGTTCCTCAGGCTATGAGGAGGCTGCGGCCCAGGGACTTATTGCGGGAATCAATGCGGCCCGCTCACTTCAGGGAAAGGAACCCCTTGTTCTCGACAGGTCCTCGTCCTACATCGGCGTTCTCATCGATGACCTTGTTACAAAGGAAAACCACGAGCCCTACAGAATGATGACAAGCCGTGCAGAGTACAGGCTTCTTCTCCGCCAGGACAATGCGGACCTTCGCCTTACCGAAATCGGTTACGAGGTTGGCCTCATTCCTCAGGAAAGATACGATTACCTTGTTCAAAAGCGCGAGGCAATCGCAAAGGAAATCGAGAGAGTTTCCCTCATAAATGTCGGAGCAAACGAGGCGGTTCAGAAGCTTCTTGCTGAGAACGGAAGCTCGCCCCTCTCAAACGGAATTTCCCTGGTGGAGCTTATAAGAAGGCCGGAACTTTCATATCAGGCAACTTCGGTAATCGATCCGGAGCGTCCTGTATTAAGTGAAGATGTTGCGGAGCAGGTCAACATCGAAATCAAGTACGACGGCTACATCCGCAGACAGAAAAAGCAGATTGAGGAATTCAAGAAGCTTGAGGAAAAGAAGATTCCCGCAGGTATCGACTACATGTCAATCGACGGCATCCGCAAGGAGGCCCGCCAGAAGCTTGCCGCCATGGAACCCGTGAACATCGGCCAGGCTTCCCGAATCAGCGGAGTCAGCCCGGCAGACATTTCGGTGCTTCTTGTTTATCTTGAGCAGGGAAAATATCTGGAGAACAAATAAGTTTTTGATTTACCGAAGATATTGCCGGATAAAATTTGTGGTTTACATAATAT
>R03__coassemble_1346_pt1 | contig 11615 bp, 10 predicted proteins | sample R03__metabat2_high_PE_063 | metagenome-assembled genome bin R03 | reverse complement strand
GCGGCGCGGATCTTTCTGTCCATCTCGTCGATGTGCTCCTTCTCAATAACAAGAGGGGGAAGAAGTCGTACAACATCGCTGCCTGCGGTAAGGACGATAAGGCCTTCCTTAAGGGCTTCTTTCACAATCTCGACGGGCTTCACCGTTGTCACAAGTCCCTGCATGAAGCCAAGTCCCCTGTGGCCGGTGATAATGTCGTAATCTTTTGTGATTCCCTCAAGCTTCTCCTCAAGATACTTTGAAAGCTCCGCTACGTGCTCCGGAATGTGGCGCTCCTTCATGATGCTGATTGAAGCGCTGACCGCCGTTGTAACAAGGGGATTGCCGCCGTAGGTGGTTCCGTGGTCACCGGGCTCAAGTGAATACTCTGCGGCGCGGGCTGAAAGTCCGAAGGCACCCACGGGAACACCCAGGCCGAGGGCCTTTGCAGAGGTCACAATGTCGGGCTTGACATCATAGTGCATGTAGGTGAACATCTTTCCGGTTCTGCCCATTCCGCACTGAATCTCATCAAGGATGAGAAGGAAATCATTTTCATCCGCAAGCTTGCGAAGTCCCTTTAAGAACTCGGGGTCGGCGGGATAGATGCCGCCCTCGCCCTGAAGGGTCTCAGTCATGACTGCGCAGGTGTTCTCGTCAATGAGGGCCTTCACGCTGTCAAGGTCGTTGAATTTTGCAAAGCGAACCTCGCCCATGAGGGGGTAGAAGGCCTCGCGGTAATGCTCGGTTCCGGTGACAGAGAGCGCGCCAACAGTACGTCCGTGGAAGGAATGGTCCATGGCGATGACGTTTGCGCCGGTGCGGCCCTTCTTAAGGTAGAAATATTTTTTCGCAGCCTTGAGGGCGCCCTCGATTGCCTCGGCACCGCTGTTTGTGAAGAACACGCGGTCCATGCCGGACATTTCGGTGAAGGCCTTTGCAGCCTTTGCGCCGGGCTCGTGATAGTAGAGGTTTGAGGTGTGGAGAAGCTTGTCCACCTGGGCATGAAGGGCATCCGTGTACTCCTTGTCCCCGTAACCGAGGCCACATACGCCGATACCTGATGCAAAATCAAGGTACTGCTTTCCATCCTTGTCGTAAAGATAAACTCCCTCGCCGTGGTCGAGAACCAGGTCGAACCTGCTGTATACGTGAAGAAGATTTTCGTCGCTGTAGGTTTTTACTTCGTTTGTGTTCATGATTACTCCTCGCCGTCGGGAATGATTGCGGTTCCGATTCCCTGATTTGTAAAGATTTCAAGAAGCAGGCAGTGGGGAAGGCGTCCGTCAAGAATATGGACACGCCCAACGCCGCCCTTTACGGCCTCTGTGCAGTTGGTGAGCTTCGGAAGCATTCCGCCGCCGATTATGCCGCCGTTGATGAGGGACTCCGCCTCTGATGCGGTAAGTCTTGAAATGAATGAGCTCTTATCGTTGATGTCCTTGTAGAGACCTTCGATATCGGTGAGGAATGCCAGCTTCTCGGCACCTACTGCCCTTGCGATTGCGCAGGCTGCATCGTCCGCATTGATGTTGTAGGTGTTGAACTCCTCATCGAGACCGATGGGAGCGACGATGGGAAGGAAATCCTTCTCGAGAAGATCGAAGAGGACCTTGGGATTTACGTCGGTGATGTTGCCGACATAGCCGATGTCCTGGCCGTTTGAAAGCTTCTTCTCAACCTGAAGGAGGCCGCCGTCCTTGCCGCTGATGCCCACTGCCTTGACACCGAGCTCCTGAACCATGGTCACGAGGGACTTGTTCACGCGTCCCAAAACCATCTCGGCAATTTCCATTGTCTCGTCGTCGGTGACGCGAAGTCCGTTGATGAACTGGGGCTCCTTGCCGACCTTCTCAACCCAGCGGCTGATTTCCTTTCCGCCGCCATGGACAATGATGGGCTTGAAGCCTACGAGTTTAAGAAGGGTGACGTCCTGGATGACGCTCTTCTTAAGGCCCTCGTCGGTCATGGCAGATCCGCCGTATTTTACAACGATGATCTTGCGGTTGAACTTCTGAATATAGGGAAGCGCCTCGATGAGGACCTCCGCCTTTGACATAACTTCGCTGAGTTTACTCTCGTTCATTTTTGCTCCTTTACGGCGTTTGCCGTGTTAAAATTATGCGTTTTTAACGCTTTCTGGCTTTTTTGTATGGGCTTCCTAGCTGTTGAAGCTCGTAATATTTTCCTCGTTGAGGACGAATTCGTAGTAGTTCAGGTCCTCCCTCTCCTTCCATTCCTCGTGGTGCCAGAACACATTTCCGACGCCGTTGGACTTGAAGGCGATGAGGGCAACCTTGTTGATGTGCTCCCTGCGGAGTGCCTCCATGCAGAAGACAACCATGGCCTTGCCAATGCCGTGACGGCGACAGTCCTCGGCAACGCATACGTGGTAGAGAGTGCCGTGGCGTCCGTCATGTCCGCAGAGTATTGCGCCCACGATTCTTCCGTCGAGCTCCGCCACAACACTGGTGGTGGGATTTCTTTTGAGGAAGAACTCGACGCCCTCACGGGAATCATCGATACTGCGGATACCGAAGCCGCGGATGCTCATCCACAGATTCTTGACACCGTCATAGTCCTCGATGGTCATAAGTCTTATTTTGGTATTTTCCAGATTCATAAAACACCTCTAGGGGAACATGGGGACCATGGTAAGTCCCATATCCTCGGGGAATCCGCAGATAAGGTTCATGTTCTGAACCGCCTGGCCTGCAGCGCCCTTTACAAGGTTATCGAGGGCACCCATGACAACCACGTTGCCGGTGCGCTCGTCCTTTTTGATGTTGATGTCAACGTAGTTCGAACCCTCAACCCAGCGGGTGTCGGGAAGCTTGCCCTCAGGAAGAAGGCGGATGAACTTTTCGTCTGCGTAACGCTTTTTATAAACCTCCCGAAGCTGCTCCTCTGTGACTGAGGGATCTGCAAGCTTTGCGTAGGCGGTAACGAGAATACCGCGGTTAATCGGAATAAGATGGGGTGTGAACTGGAGAGTCAGGGCTGCATGATCCTTTGAGATGGCGTAGCCAAGCTGCTCCTCGATCTCGGGGGTGTGACGGTGAGCCGCAACGCCGTAAGCATGCATGCTCTCATTTACCTCGCAGAAAAGGTTGTCAACCTTCGCGCCGCGGCCGGCACCTGAGGTTCCTGACTTCGCATCGATAATGATGCCCTCCTCCTTGACAAGGCCCGCCTCCACAAGGGGATAAAGGGAAAGGATTGAGCAGGTGGTGTAGCAGCCAGGGTTTGCAACAAGCCTGTGACCGGGGATGTCCGCGCGGTTGATCTCACAGAGACCGTAGACAGCTTCCTTTATAAGCTCGGGGCTCTTGTGCTCGATCTTGTACCACTTCTCGTAAACCGCAACGTCCTTGAGACGGAAGTCTGCGGAAAGGTCGATGATTTTAACCTTCCTGAGAATGTCCTCGGAAATGACACCCGCAAGATAGCCCTGGGGAGTTGCGGTGAACACAACATCAACCTCATCGGCAAGCTTGTCGAAATTGTCCTCCATGCACTTTTCGTCTACTAATTTAAAGAAGTTTCTGTAGGTGTCGGCGTAGGGCTGGTCAGCATACTGTCTTGAACCGAACCACTTGATCTCCACCCCGGGATGACCGAGAAGAATGCGCACAAGCTCTGCTCCTGCATAGCCTGTAGAACCGACGATTCCCACTTTAATCTTTTCCATAACAGTCTCCATTTCCTATATATAATTACCCATTTTGGCAGCCGCAAAAACCGCTCTTTAAAAATGGGCACACTTCTAGCCACGAATGCGTATAATTATACAATAGCGATTATTTAATTTCAATATATTTTTTTACAATTGTTTTCTTATTTTAAAAGACACAATATTTTGTGCTATATTCATTTTATGAATAAATATTCATTGATTTTGCATAAATTTTCACTTGCACAATTTGTTCTCTTGTTATATAGTAGGTGCAGTTGTTTTTCAAAACCAAACTTTATTAAGAAAGAGGATCATCATGAGCAAAGAAAAAATCATTCTTGCCTACTCAGGCGGCCTTGACACCACCGCAATCATTCCGTGGCTCAAGGAAAACTACGACTATGAAGTAATCTGCTGCTGCGTTGACTGCGGACAGGAGGAGGAGCTTGACGGACTTGAGGAGCGCGCAAAGCTCTCAGGCGCATCAAAGCTTTATATCGAAGACATCACCGACGAATTCTGCGACGAATACATCGTTCCCTGCGTTCAGGCAGGCGCTGTTTACGAGAACAAGTACCTTCTCGGTACCTCAATGGCTCGTCCCGGCATCGCAAAGAGACTTGTTGAGATCGCCCGCAAGGAAGGCGCTACCGCAATCTGCCACGGCGCTACCGGCAAGGGCAATGACCAGATCCGTTTCGAGCTCGGCATCAAGGCCCTCGCTCCCGACCTCAAGATCGTTGCTGCATGGCGTGACGACAAGTGGACCATGGACTCACGTGAGTCTGAGATTGAGTACTGCAAGGCACACGGCATCGACCTTCCCTTCTCAGCAGACTCAAGCTACAGCCGTGACCGTAACCTCTGGCACATCAGCCACGAAGGTCTCGAGCTCGAGGATCCCGCAAACGAGCCCAACTACGATCATCTTCTCGTTCTCGGCGTTTCTCCCGAGAAGGCTCCCGATGAGGGCGAATATGTTACCATGACCTTCGAAAAGGGTGTTCCCACCTCTGTAAACGGCAAGAAGATGAAGGTTTCAGACATCATCCGCGAGCTCAACAAGCTTGGCGGAAAACACGGCATCGGTATCGTTGATATCGTTGAGAACCGCGTTGTCGGCATGAAGAGCCGCGGCGTATACGAGACCCCCGGCGGAACCATCCTCATGGAGGCTCACGCTCAGCTCGAGGAGCTTGTTCTTGACCGCGCCACCATGGACACCAAAAAGGATATGGGCAACCTTATGGCTCAGATCGTTTACGAAGGAAAGTGGTTCACTCCCCTTCGCGAGGCTGTTCAGGCATTCGTTGAGAGCACTCAGAAGTACGTTACCGGCGAAGTTAAGTTCAAGCTCTACAAGGGCAACATCATCAAAGCCGGCACCACTTCACCCTACTCACTCTACAACGAGTCACTTGCTAGCTTCACCACCGGCGATCTTTACGACCACCACGATGCACAGGGCTTCATCACCTTATTCGGCCTTCCCCTTAAGGTTCGCGCAATGAAACTCGCCGAGGTTGAGGGTAAATAATACCGGTTAAATTTTTACCAATCTTCCGCTCTGTACTGGATTTTATACTTGAATATGTTGAATTTCTGTGATAAATTCAAAATTACAGTATGGATTCTATGAAAGGAGGATTCTCATCATGGCATATGTTATTTCTGACTCATGTGTTAGCTGTGGTACCTGTGAGGGCGAGTGCCCCGTAGGCGCAATTTCACAGGGCGACTCTCAGTACAACATCAATGCAGACGCATGCGTTAGCTGCGGTACCTGCGCTGGTGTTTGCCCCACCGGAGCAATCAACGAGGGTTAATTCTAACCAATATAAAAAGACCGGCCTTCTTACGAAGGTCGGTTTTCTTTTTGTCTTTTTTAATATCCGGCGGAGGATTTGTCCTGCCGTTCCATGTTGCCGAATTTCGTATATTCCGGCATCCAGACCAACTTGACCGTTCCTGTGGAACCGGCTCTCTGCTTGGCGATAATTATCTCGGAGATGTTCTTCTCCTCGGAATCCTTATTATAATAATCATCACGGTAAATGAACATGACAAGGTCCGCATCCTGCTCGATGGCACCTGACTCTCGAAGATCGGAAAGCTGGGGACGCTTGTTATCCTTGTCTCGCTGCTCAACCGCACGGGAAAGCTGTGAAAGGGCCACAACGGGCACGTCAAGCTCTCGGGCAAGGGCCTTCAAAGAGCGGGAAATTTCAGCGACCTCATTCTGGCGGGACTCTGTCTTTCCGCCGCCGCCCATGAGCTGAAGGTAATCGATCATTATCATGTCGAGCCCCATCTCAAGCTTGTATTTGCGGCACTTTGTACGAAGCTCCTGCACAGTGATCGCAGGGGTGTCGTCGAGGATGATCTTCATTTTCGAAATGTCGGACTGGGAGGTGGCAAGAGATTCCCACTGCTTCCAGTCAAGGTTGCCGGTACGAAGAAGACCTGCGTCAATGCTGGCGTCCATGGCGAAAAGTCGCTGAACCAGGGACTCCTTCGACATCTCGAGGCTGAAAAGGGCAACGCAGTGTCCCTTGCGGGCCGCGTTCAGTGCGATGTTAAGCGCAAAGGCCGTCTTTCCCATGGCGGGACGGGCCGCGATGAGGATGAGCTCGGAACCGTGGAAGCCTGCGGTCTTGTTGTCAAGCTCGGTGTAACCTGTGGCAACACCGGTGACGGAACCGCCGGACTTTGCCGCAGCGTCGATCTGCATGAAGGCGCGCTGGGCAACAACTCCAATGGGCTCATAATCCGAGCCGCCGCGCTTCTCGAGAAGCTGGATGACCTTTTTCTCCGTGTCCTCAAGGATCACGTCAACATCATCCCCGGATTCGTAGCACTCTTTGGTGACCTCACCCATAACGTTGATGACGTTGCGAAGGGCGGACTTGTCCTTGACAATCTTGGCGTAGGTGTTGATGCGGACCGAAGAGGGAACCCTGTCGATGAGCTCGTTAAGATGGGCCATGTCGGCTATGCTCTCGGGAGCGTTTTTCGCACGGAGCCTGTCCTGGAGCGTGATGGGATCCACGACTTCGTCTGCCTCGTAAATCTCGCAGATGCACTCGAACATCAGCTTTGTGTTATTGTATTGAAAGTCCTCAGGAACAAGGATGTCCATAGCCTTCTGGATGGCGTCGCGGTCCATGAGCATACAGCCCAGGACACTCTCCTCCGCCTCCTTGCTTTCGGGCATCTTCCTGATGCTTTTTTCCATTTCTTCTGCCATTTTATGCTTCCTTCACGTGTACCTTAAAGGTGGCGGTTACCTTGGGGTGAAGCTTGATCTCAACATCGTGGAATCCAAAGCTCTTAAGGGGCTCGCCGAGAAGGAATTTCTTCTTGTCAAGCTCAAGGCCATGCTGCTTTGCTGCCGCAAGGGCAATTTCCTTTCCGGAAACAGAACCGAAGGGCTTTCCGGCAGTGCCGCCCTTCATGCTGACCTCAACGGTGATGTCCTTGAGTTTTTCCTTGAGGGCAAGGGCCTCCTCATATACTTCCTGGGCAATCTTCTCGTCGTTTTTCTTCTGAAGCTTGAGGTTGTTCATGTTTGCGCCTGTAGCCTCAACTCCAAGCTTCTTGTTGATGAGAACATTGCGTCCGTATGAGTCGGAAACCTCGAGAACGTCGCCCTTCTTTCCTTTTCCCTTAACATCCTGAAGTAAGATTACTTTCATATCTCAATCTCTCCTTTTTCAATCATATCGTCGAGCGTGTTCTCGATAAGTTCGGTAACGCTCTCGAATGAATATTTTTCCGGGTCAAACTGACAGCCTGCAACTGAGAAATGTCCGCCGCCGTTGAAGCGCTCGCACACCTTCTGCACATTCACCTCGTCGATGGAACGGGCGCTTAAGCGGAGCTCATCCTGGTATCTTGAAAGAACGAAGGACGCCTTCACGCCGTCGATGTTGAGAAGCTCGTTTGCAGCCTGGGCCGCAAGAACATGGGGACTTTCAACATTCGCCGAATCGCATGAGGAAATCGCAAAGCTGTTGTTGTAAATAATGGCCTTTCGCACGGTTTCGATGCGGGCCTTGTAGGAATTGAAATCCTCACGGAGAAGCTTTCTCGCGCGGGTCGAGTCCGCGCCGCATCTGCGGAGGAATGCTGCTGCCTCGAAGGTTCTGACGCCGCTCTTGGCAAGGAAATTGTCTGTGTCAACAATCACTCCGGAGTAGAGGCAGTCCGCCTCCTCGGGAAGAAGCTTGATCTTTTCCGGGAAATACTGAAGCATCTCGGTGATCATCTCGCAGGCTGACGAACAGTGGGGCTCGATGTAGGCCATGACAGGCTTTTCAATCACATCTTCCGTCTGGCGGTGATGGTCAATAACAACCACGTTTCCGCCGCGGGTCAGAAGGTAGGGACAGTCACCCTGTGAAGGTCTGTTGGTATCCACAACCACAATAAGCATGCGGCTTGTGATGATTTCCTGAGCCTCGTTTGGTGTGATGATAAGGTCCGGGGGATAATCGTCTTTTCGCAGGCTGTTTACGAAGGGGCGAAGGGAAGAGCTGGTGTCGCCGACGACGATCTGAACCTGCTTTCCGAGGGCCTTGCCCGCTGCGTAGATACCGACTGCAGAACCGAGGGAATCCGTGTCGGGCTTCTTGTGTCCCATGACAATGACTCTTTCGTGGGAGCGGATAAGCTCGCGGAGAGCCTGGGCCTTAACGCGGGATTTGACGCGTGTGTTGTTTGCTGTTGCCTGGGAAAGTCCGCCGTAATAACGGGCTCCATCAGGGCTCTTCTCGACTACCTGGTCGCCGCCGCGGCCGAGGGCAAGATCCAGGGCGGACTTTGCAAATTCCGCCTTCTGCTTGTAGCTTTCGCCGTCAAGTCCGATACCGATGGAAAGGGTGATCGGCATGTTTCCGAGATTCAGCTTTTTAACGGTTTCGAGAATGCTGTACTTGTCCTCCTCATATTCATGAAGATACTGCTGCTGGAAGACCACGAAGTAGCGGTCCTTCTCAAGCTTTCTGACGATTCCGCCGAACTTCTCCGCAAAATAGTCGGAGATGAGCTCGTCAACCCTCGCCATGAGCATGGCGCGCTTAACCTCCTCCAGGTTGTTGCTGGTGTCTTCGTAATTGTCGATGCAGACGATACCGGTGACAAGCTTCTGGTCCTTCATCATCTGCATGTACTTTAAGGTTTCGGTGTCCTCGAAAAGGGTGATCGCGTAATTGATCTCCTCCTCGTCGGCCTTGTCCTCCATGGTGAGGGTGTAGGTTGCAAGCATCTCCTTCATGTTGATGCGCTGAACCTTTGCAACGAAGTGCCTTTCCGCAAATTCGATTTCGATTTCGTTGTGGTCATCAGATACCTTCTCGAGCCATTCCTTGGTGATGGCGGGGAAGATGGTGGAGATGGCCTTCTTGTAGCCGTGGGGCTTTTCGGTCAGTTCCGAGAAGCTGCTGTTGATCCAGAGGACGCGGCCATCGCTCTCGACGAGGGCGTAGGGCAGCTCAATGTGGGAAAGGAGCTCCCGCTGGAGAACACCGTAGCCGATTCCGAAACGGAGCATGCTCCTTCGAAGGAGCCTTACGGCTATGAGGTAGAAGATCACGGCCACAATGGTGTAGACCACGAAGATCATGCCATAGGCGCCGTCAAGATCCGGGCGTATGTAGTGGCCCACTATCCATGCGATAAAAATGACCACGGAAAACCATACGGGAATCCGCATCAGGGCTCTTATCTTTTTTTCGAGACTGTTATCTTTCATTCATAATTCCTCAATTAAATGCACTCACAAGATTATATCAAAAATGTCGAGGCTGTTAAACTACTACATATAGTTATGAAAGGCTCATCTGCACTATCTTCCACTGGCCGTTTACGTTTGCCACATAGCAGTCGAGGACCGTGGGATTTTCGCGGACAGTGCTGTTGAGAGTCACAGTGTAGGTGAAATTCAGCTGGATCCTGTAGGCGTAATCGGTGTACCGCTGATAGTTGCTGAAGGTTATGTCGCCGATCTCGTAGCCGGAACGCTGGCCGGAATACTGCTTTACATCCTCGATTTTGCAGATGTCGGAGTAGGTAGAGGTGCCGGAAAGAAAATACGGGGTGACCGTGCTCTGCTCGCCCTCATTAAGGCAATATTTTACATACTTTGCGGCAAATTCACTGTAATAATTTTTAATGTCGGAGGAAGGCTCCTCGCAGGCAATGTCGTACTGGAAAAAGGGATAGGCCTCCTTCACAGGTTCCACAATGCTGCCGGCCGCATCCCTGCACTCGATTACCGCGTCGCTTGAAACACTGTCGATGGCATAGGCCGCCATGGAAGGGAAGCTTTCGCCCTCCGGGATGTAGCTTTCGAAGTACTGCTTTGCGGGAAGGTCCGCCGTCTCGAAGATTTCGGAACCGTGCACAGCCTCGCCGTTGATGGAAAGGGTGTAGTTCGAGGGGCATACAACGGCTATCTGCCTTTCCTGTGTGTCCTGGCCGATGGAGGCAATGACCTCATCACCTCCCGTAGATTCGGCGGCTGCGTCATTTACGAAAAGATCGAAGGAATTGTTTTCAGCCTCCTCTGCTGCCGCCTCCTGCTCCGTGATTCTTTTCTCATATCTGTAGAGCGATGTGAAAAGAATCGCAAGGACCACAACGATAATTATGAGAACAAGACAAATGAAAAGCTTGTAGCCCTTCCAGAATTTCGTCTTCTTCTTTTTTTTCTTGGGTTTGGCAATAACCCGGACTTCTTTTTCCATTTATTTAACCAGAAGGGTGGTGGGTATGCTTCTTGCTCCGTAAAGGGAGGTGCATACGTTAATGTAATCGCCGTTGTACCACATCATGCTTGAGGAACCGCCGTCAAGGTTTGCTGCATTGACCGCTCCGAACTCAAGCATAAGGTCAATGAGGTCCGCGTAGGTAGCGCCAAGGCTGTTGGGCTGGCGGCCGTCAACAACAATGAGAATAACAGTTCCGTCTGCAGCCTGGCCAACTGCAGTTCTGGGGTTCAGGCCGGAGCCCTGGCCGGAAATCTGGGCGGGCTCGCCGTTTACAATGAGGATCGGACCAAAAGCAAGGGCAGACTGGATTCCCCTGTCCAGGGCATTCTGCGCCGTCATATATCCAACCTGAAGGATGTTGTCCCTGTCGAAGCCGATCACCTCGTAGGTTGCGCCGGCCTCTCCCCACTTAAGCTCCCCGTCCTGAATGACAAGACCGATGGGGATGGCGCCTGTTCCGTGGCCGTCCTCGTCCTCGAAGCCGCCGCCGTTGATGGCGAGAACCGCGCCGTTTGCCGTCGCCATGTCCGCAACGGTCTGGCCGCGGCCGGTGCCAAGATGTCCGCAGTTTGCGACACATACGCGGCTTGGATCGTGAATGAGCGCCACCTTCGAGCGATAGGTGTCTCCGTAAACCTCGTAAATTTCGATTCCCTCATCCTCCGGAGCAAGATCCTCGTAATCCATGTTCTTGCCCAGCTCCGCAAGGGCCTGCTTCGCAAGCTCCACCGGGTCAACCGTCTCAAGCTCCTCCTCGGTCATGCTCTCAACATCCGTGCCGCCGATTTTGATAAGGGAGGTGTCGGTGGTTTCCGTGGTTATCGCAAGGGCGTTAAGGGACTGGATTTCCTCGACACGTTCCTCCCCAAGGAAGGCTGTGGCAAGGAATTTGCCCGCGCTTGACTCCATGGCGGAATTTACGAAAAGATTCCGGGCATGGGTCGAAGGCCCAAACTCCAGCATCATGACCACCCCGAAAAGGAACAGCACAAAGAGCGCCAGAAATGTAATTATAACCAGAAGGGTTCTGCCTACGTATTTCAAAATTTCCTCTTTCTTAAAAGAAAACAAATTTAATGCTTTATTTTACCATATTTTGGATTTTTATACAAAAAAGGGAGGCATTTTCATGCTTCCCTCTCAGTGTTTCTCCAATATATCTTTCAATGATCCGTAAACCTCATCCGCAT
>R03__coassemble_1327_pt1 | contig 11729 bp, 7 predicted proteins | sample R03__metabat2_high_PE_063 | metagenome-assembled genome bin R03 | reverse complement strand
GGAGAAGGCAGCCCGAAGGGGTGACGAAAAGCGGAGCAAAAGAGCCGAAAAGAAGCGCCGCAAGGAGGCCGCAAAGACCTCAAAGTGGGTGCAGAAGAGAAAGGCGAGACGAATCCGGAACTTCCGTATTTTCGCAGTTGTTCTCATTATATTCTGCATACTTTTTGCCCTTGGATATTTCCTCTTCAGAACTGAAGAGGTGGAAATCGAGGGAAATGAAATTTATTCCGACGAGATGATTTCTGCCCAGATTTTTAACGATGATTATTCCTGGAACGGGCTTTATGTATATCTTCGGGAGAAATTTGTAAAGCGTGACGATGTTCCCTTTATAGATGAGGTGGAGGTCACCCTCGAGGGCAGGAAGAAGCTTCATATCGAGGTTTACGAAAAGCCCATGATAGGCTGTATAAGAACAACCTCCGGCGAGTATGCCTACTTTGACAAGGAGGGAATCGTCTGCGAAATCTCAAAGGAAACCGTGGATGGAATTCCCAAGATAAAGGGCATAAGCGTTACGGAGACAAAGCTTTACAAGAAGCTTGAGACGGATGATGAGACAGTGTTCCGCACCATCTTAAATCTTGTAAACCTTCTCGACAAATATGACATTTCCTCAAAGGAAGTTTCCTTTGCCTCCGACGGGGAGATGACGGTCAAATTCGGCGATATAAAGGTGCTTCTCGGAACGGAGGACAACCTTCCGGACAAGATAATGCGCCTGTCCCTTATACTGCCTGAGCTTGAGGATGAAAGCGGAACACTACATCTTGAAGATTTCAGCCTCGATAATACAGATATTGTATTCAAAAAAGAGTAAATATTTATTAAAAAGCTCTTGCAATAGAGAGGGAAATTCTATATTATGTATTTGTGTTGGGACTAAAGTCCCATAAATTGTGATTATGATAACCGGTAACGGATGACCGTTACTTCAATCAATAACCAGGAGGACCTAAAGGTGTTAGAAATTAAGTCAGGTGAAGCAGAAGGAAGCGCCAGGATAATTGTCATTGGTGTAGGCGGCGCAGGAAACAACGCTGTTAACCGTATGGTAAGCGAAGGAATCAGTGGTGTTGAGCTCGTAGCAATCAATACGGATCAGCAGGTTTTAGAGCGCTCAAAGGCTCCCCAGCATCTTCGCATCGGAGAGAAGTCCACAAAGGGACTTGGCGCAGGCGCAAACCCTGAGCAGGGACAGACCGCTGCAGAGGAGAGCATCGAGGAGATCACCAATATAGTAAAGGGTGCGGACATGGTAATTGTCACTGCCGGTATGGGCGGTGGTACAGGTACCGGAGCTGCTCCTGTAATTGCAAAGATTGCAAAGGACATGGACATCCTTACCTTAGGAATCGTTACCAAGCCCTTCATCATGGAAGCAAAGAAGCGTATGAAGAACGCCGAGGAGGGAATCGCCCGTCTTAAGGAATCAGTTGATACCCTCATCGTTATCCCCAACGAGAAGCTTCTCTCACTCTGCGATCGCCGTACCACCCTTGAGGAGGCCTTCAAGGTTGCAGATGGTGTGCTTCAGCAGTCAGTACAGGGAATCACCGATCTTATCAATGTTCCCGCACTTATCAACCTCGACTTTGCTGATGTTCAGACCGTCATGAAGGACAAGGGCATCGCTCACATCGGAATCGGTGAGGCAAAGGGTGATGACAAGGCTCTTGAGGCAGTACGCAACGCAGTTGAGTCACCTCTTCTTGAGACCTCAATTGTGGGCGCTACAGACATCATCATCAACATCACCGGCGATATCGCACTTTACGATGCAAACGATGTTGGTACCTATGTTCAGGATCTTACGGGTCCCGATGTAAATATCATCTTCGGTGCTATGCCCGACGATTCAATGGTTGACGAAATCAAGGTTACCGTCATCGCAACAGGTATTGATGACAAGAACACCGGTTCATCATCAGCTTTCGACGGACTTGGCTTCCTTGGAAATAACAGACCTGCCGCCGCAAGACCTGCCGCTACGAGCACAAGCTTCGGAATCCCCAAGGCACAGCCCACCGCGGCAATGCCTAGGACCACAGCAGCTCCTCAGGCTGCAGCTTCTGTTGCAAGACCTGTTCAGCAGGCAGCACCCACACCCGCACCTGCACCCGCTCCTTCGGTTGAGGTACCCATGGGCGGCATTGCAAAGCCCGCTCAGCCCCAGGTAAAGGCACCTAAGAATATCAATATTCCCAACTTCCTGAAGAATCAGTAAAATGACAGCGGGAAAAAGGAAAAAATTGGATTAAACAGTAAAAAGGCCCTCCGATCGTGGAGGGCTGATTTGAGTTTTATGGAGATAGTTTATGTACGACGACGAAATGCCGGATCTCATTGACATCAGAGACCGTAAAATGAACGTAAAATCTTCCGTTATCAAGCGCTGGAATGTGCATTTTGTGACACAGGAGGAGCTTGATGCAAAGGCCGCCGCTGAAAAAGCAGAAAAGGAGCCTGACCTTGACGCCATGGCAGCCGAGGAGGAGGAGCTCCGCAAGGCCCAGGAAATTTTCGACCGCCTTGAGAGGGAGGCTGCGGAGGATCGTCAGAAGGAACTTGATGAGCAGCGCCTTGCCTACCAGATGGCAAACGGCGAGCTTCCGGATGAAATGTACAATGCCACCACGGGCTCATATTCCGGTGCCTACGGCAGGCGCCCTGTGGATGATGAAACACAGGCCCAGCTGGACGAGATCATGAACAACAACGGAAATAACATAGAGGCCCTCTTTGCCCAGGCGGAAAAAGATGCAATGGGCGACGCAGGCGAGACCACAGTGGATGAGGCAGTAGCCGCGGCTGCGGAGCTTGAGCAGTCGCTTTTTGATGAGGAAAACAAAAATGTCTGAAATACTTAACAAAATTACCGAAACGGTTTCAAAGGCCTTCGAGGAGGCCGGCTATGAAAGCTCCTACGGAAGGGTTACCGTTTCAAACCGCCCGGACCTTTGCGAATTCCAGTGCAACGGCGCAATGGCAGGGGCAAAGGCCTACAAAAAGGCCCCAATTATGATAGCAAACGAGGTGGCAGAAAAGCTTTCCGGCTCCGACATGTTTGAAAAGGCGGAGGCTGTTGCTCCGGGATTTCTCAACTTAAATCTTTCAAAGGAATATTTGAAAAATTACATTGATGAAATGTCAAAGTCCGACACACTTCTTTGTGACTGCAAAAAGAAGGATGGAATCATCTTTCTTGACTACGGCGGAGCAAATGTTGCAAAGCCCCTTCACATCGGACATCTTCGCTCTGCCATCATAGGCGAGAGCATCAAGAATATCTGCAATTTCGCAGGCTACAAAACCATAGCTGACGTTCATCTTGGGGACTGGGGTCTTCAGATGGGACTTATCATTGTGGAGCTTAAGGAGAGAAAACCTGACCTTCCCTACTTTGATGAAAATTTCGAGGGGGATTATCCCTCCGAGGCGCCCTTCACCATTTCTGAACTTGAGCAGATTTACCCCTGCGCCTCAGGCAAATCGAAGACAGATGAGGCCTTCAAGAAGGCGGCACAGGAGGCCACTGCCCAGCTTCAGGCGGGCAGACGCGGATACCGCGCCCTCTGGCAGCATATCATAAACGTTTCTGTTACGGACCTTAAGAAGAATTACGGAAACCTGGGAGTTTCCTTTGACCTTTGGAAGGGGGAATCAGACGCCCAGCCCTACATCAATGACATGGTGGAGGCCATGATAAAAAGCGGCATCGCTTATGAAAGCGAGGGCGCAATCGTGGTTGACGTCACGGAAGAGGGGGACTCAAAGGAGCTTCCTCCCTGCATCGTAAGAAAATCCGACGGCGCCGCAAATTACGAGACCTCGGATCTTGCGACCCTTGTGGAGCGTGAAAAACTTTATGCTCCCCTTGAGTATGTCTATCTTGCAGACAAGCGTCAGGAACTTCACTATACCCAGTTCTTCCGCGTTTCGAAGAAGGCGGGCATCGTAAGGAATGAGACTAATCTTAAATTCATCGGCTTTGGAACCATGAACGGCTCCGACGGCAAGCCCTTCAAAACCCGTGACGGCGGTGTCATGCGACTTGAATATCTTCTCGAGGAAATTTATAATGTTATGCTTGAGAAGATTAAAAATAACGGAACAATGGATGAGGAAGAGGCAAAGAACGCAGCTTCCGCTGTTGCCATGAGCGCCTTAAAGTACGGCGACCTTTCAAACCAGGCTTCAAAGGATTACATCTTCGACATCGAAAGATTCACATCCTCAGAGGGAAACACTGGCCCCTACCTTCTTTATACCATCGTCCGCATCAAGTCCATCCTTCGCAGATATGAGGAGGAATTCGGAAGGAAGCAGTGCTCTGTGGTTGCTCCGGAAAGTGACACCCAGAAAGCTCTCATGCTGAATCTTGCAGGGTTCCCGGAGATGACAAGGCATGCCTTCGAGGAGCTTGCTCCCCACAAAATCTGTTCATATCTTTTCGAGCTTGCAAACTGCTTCAACCGCTTTTATCATGACACAAATATCATGAAGGAGGAGGATGAGACAAAGCAGCAGGGATACGTGGCACTTCTCGAACTTACAAAGGCAGTTATGGAAAAAGGCATCGAACTTCTTGGATTTGAAGCTCCTGACCGCATGTAATAAACAGAAAGGCAGTAAAATGATTAAAGTAGACATTATTTCAGGCTTCCTGGGAGCAGGAAAAACCACCTTCATCAAGAAGATGATCGAGGAGGTTTACAAGGGACAGAAAATCGTCCTCATTGAAAACGAATTCGGCGAGGTCGGCGTTGACGGCGGCTTCCTTAAGGATGCAGGCATCGAGATCTCAGAGCTTAACTCAGGCTGTATCTGCTGCTCACTCGTCGGGGATTTCGATAAGAACCTCCGTGAGGTTATCGACAAATATTCTCCCGACAGGATTCTCATCGAGCCCTCAGGCGTCGGCAAGCTTTCAGACGTCATGGCTTCGGTTGTAAAGCTCAAGGAGTCACACGGCGTTGAGATCAATGCGCTTGTTACGGTTGTGAATGCCCTTAAGGCTTCAAAGCAGATGAAGGCCTTCGGCGAGTTCTTCAACAACCAGATTGAATTTGCAACGACCGTTGTTTTATCACGTACCCAGAATGCTACTCCCGAGCAGCTTGAGTTCTGCGTAAAGCAGATCCAGGCCCTTAACCCCAAGGCTGCAATCGTAACAACCGAGTGGGACAAGCTTTCCGGCGAGATGCTTCTTAAGGTTATGGAGGGCAAGGATTCCCTTGAAATCCAGACTCTTGCCCTTAAGACCGCGGCTGAGCACCATCATCATCACCATCATGACCACGATCATGAGGAGGATGAGCATGAACACGAGCATCATCATCACCATGACGATGATGACGACGATGATCACGATGAACATGAGCATCATCATCACCACGACCATGACGAGGATGATGACCATGATGAGCATGACCACGACCACGACCATGAGCATCACCACCATCACCATGACGGTGAATGTTGCTGCGGACATCATCATGACCATGATGCTGACGAGGTATTTGCAAACTGGGGAATCGAAACTCCCCACAAGTTCACCCGCGAGACTATCGAGAAGGCAATGGAAGCCTTCGCAAACACCGAGGATTACGGCGCAGTCATCCGCTCAAAGGGTATGGTTGAAACCCCGGAGGGTAGCTGGATTTACTTTGATTTTGTTGACGGAGAGTATGAGCTTAGAGACGGCGCACCTGATTACACAGGCCGTCTGTGCGTAATCGGCGCAGACATTGATGACCACAAGCTCGCTCATCTTTTTGGAGTAGAATAGAATGAGAGAAGAAACACCCCTTTATCTTTTTACCGGTTTCATGGATTCCGGAAAGACGACTCTTATTCAGGAAACCCTTTTCGAGAATCAGTTCAATGACGGGGCAAAGGGCCTTCTCATTGTCTGTGAGGACGGCGAATGTGAATTTGATGAGGAACGCCTCAAAAAGATGAACATCGATCTTGTCCGCATCGAAAATAAGGAAGATTTAAATCCTGAAAATCTTAAAAAACTTGATGACGCATACAAGCCGGAGATGGTTTTTGTCGAATACAACGGAACCTGGGAAGTTACAGCCTTCATGGAGATGGAAATTCCAAAAAGCTGGACTCTTGTTCAGAGCCTTGCAACCGTTGATGCGACCACCTTTGAAGTATATATGCAGAATATGCGCACCATGATGCAGGAGCAGCTTTATGCGGCTGAGGTTGTCATCTTTAACCGCTGCCCCGCTGATGTTCCAAAGGCAAAGTTCAGGGCGAATATCAAAAACTTCAACCGCCCTGCACAGATTGTCTACGAGAGGGCGGATGGCTCCGTTGATGACACCCCTGAGGAGCTCCCCTTCGACATCAATGCGGACATTATCGAACTTTCCGATGCGGATTATGCCCTCTGGTATATGGACTGCTCGGACAATCCGAAAAAGTACAACGGCAAGACAATTCACTTTACGGCTCTTGTTTACAACCCCACGGGAAAGCTCAAGAAGGGAACCATCGTTCCCGGCCGTTTTGCAATGACCTGCTGTGTGGAGGACATTCAGTTCCTGGGCTTCATCTGCAAATATGAGAAGGCCGATGAGATTGCCCACAAATCCTGGGTTGATTTCACAGCGAAGATCCAGATTGAATTTGCCAAGGAATACAAGGGCAAGGGACCTGTTTTCTATCCTGTTGAAATCAAGCCCTGCGACAAGCCCGAGGACGAGCTGGTATACTTCAGCTAATAAACGCAATGCGTTAACACCCCGGGCGGCTGCCACGTGGGCTTGACCAGGTGACGCAATGCGTGAAAATGTGCACAACCGGCAAATCCTGCCGGTAAAATATAGTAGGAGGAAAGTATGTACAAGATATTAAAAAAAGAAAAGCTTGCGGACAAAATCTTCCTGATGGACGTTGAGGCGCCCTTCGTTGCAAGAGCATGTCTGCCCGGACAGTTTATCATCGCAAAGATGGATGAGGTGGGAGAGAGAATTCCCCTTACAATCTGCGATTACAGCCGCGAGAAGGGAACCATCACCATCGTTTTCCAGACTGTTGGTGCTTCCACTGAGAAAATGAGCCATATGGAGGCCGGAGATGCTTTTTCTGATTTCGTAGGCCCCCTTGGTATGCCTTCTGAGCTCTGCGAGGAGGAAAACCTCGAGGAGACCAAAAAGAAGAATATCGTATTTATCTGCGGCGGTGTAGGTACCGCTCCCGTATATCCCCAGGTTAAGTGGCTTGCGGAGCACGGCATCGAGACTACCGTAATCCAGGGCAGCCGAAATAAGGACCTTCTTTTCTATGTTGATGAGATGAGCAAGGTTGCAACCCATCATCATGTATGTACCGATGACGGTTCCTTCGGATTCCACGGCAATGGCTGCCAGCAGCTTCAGGCACTTGTTGACGAGGGTAAGACCTTCGATCACTGTGTCGCAATCGGCCCCATGATCATGATGAAATTCGTTTGCCTCCTTACAAAGGAACTCGGCATTCATACCATTGTTTCAATGAACCCCATCATGGTTGACGGAACCGGTATGTGCGGAGCATGCAGACTTGTGGTTGGCGATAAGGTTAAATTCGCCTGTGTTGACGGTCCCGAGTTCGACGGACATCTCGTTGACTTTGAGCAGGCAATGAAGCGTCAGGCACAGTACAAGACAGCAGAAGGCAGAGCTATGCTTGCCATCACAGAGGGTGATACCCATCACGGTGGCTGCGGAAATTGCGGAGGTGACAAATAATGGGTGACGTATTAGTAAGAGTACCGATTTCAGAGCAGGACCCCAAGGTTCGTGCTACAAATTTCGAAGAGGTTTGCCTCGGCTATAAGGACGAAGAGGCTAAGGAAGAGGCAGCACGCTGCCTTAACTGCAAGAATGCACAGTGTATGAAGGGATGCCCCGTTTCCATCAACATTCCCGGCTTCGTTGAGCAGGTAAAGGACGGAAACATTGAGAAGGCTTATGAGATCATTTCGGAGTCATCAGCCCTTCCCGCAGTATGCGGACGTGTATGTCCCCAGGAGTCACAGTGCGAGGGTAAATGTATCCGCGGTATCAAGGGCGACGCCGTTTCAATCGGCAAGCTCGAGCGCTATGTTGCAGATACTGCCCGCAAGATGGGAATCAAGCCCAAGAACACCTCTACCCCCAACGGCAAGAAGGTTGCGGTAATCGGCGCAGGCCCCGCAGGTCTTACAGCTGCCGGCGATCTTGCAAAGCTCGGCTATGATGTTACCATTTACGAGGCACTTCATCAGCCCGGCGGAGTACTTGTATACGGTATTCCCGAGTTCCGTCTTCCCAAGGATGCAGTCGTTGCAAAGGAAGTCGAGAATGTAAAGGCTCTTGGCGTTAAGATTGAGACCAACGTAATCATCGGACGTTCAATCACCATCGACGAGCTCATCGAAAACGAGAAATATGACGCTGTATTCATCGGCTCAGGCGCTGGTCTTCCCAGATTCATGGGCATCCCCGGCGAGCAGGCCCTCGGCGTATTCTCAGCAAACGAGTTCCTCACCAGAAACAACCTTATGAAGGCCTTCAAGGAGGGTTATGACACCCCCATTTCACGTGGCAAGAAGGTTGTTGTCGTAGGCGGCGGTAACGTTGCAATGGACGCAGCAAGAACTGCACTTCGTCTCGGCGCAGAGGTTCATGTTGTATACCGTCGTGGTGAGGCAGAGCTTCCCGCACGAGTTGAGGAAGTTCACCATGCAAAGGAGGAGGGCGTAATCTTCGACCTTCTTCAGAACCCCGTTGAGATTCTCACTGATGAATCAGGCGCCGTTTCAGGCATCAGAATCATCAAGATGGAGCTTGGCGAGCCCGATGCATCAGGCAGAAGAAGCCCCGTTGAGATTCCCGGTTCAGAGTATGAGATCGACTGTGACACCGTAATCATGTCACTTGGTACATCACCTAACCCCCTTATTTCTTCAACCACCAAGGGTCTTGAGGTTAATAAGAGAGGCTGTCTTGTATGTACTGAGGACGGCGCAACCACCAAGGACGGCGTTTATGCCGGCGGTGATGCGGTTACAGGTGCTGCAACGGTTATTCTTGCAATGGGTGCAGGTAAGACTGCAGCCGCTGCAATTCACGAATACTTAAGCAAGTAATTTATCGCCGGCAGGGTCCGGCAAAGACAAAATCATACCCTCGGCGGCACGGCTACCGTGCTGCCGGTGGTTTTTTACAAAGGAAAAGGCAGTGCAGAGAAAAATCTGGCAGCTTGCAAATGGCAAGTTTGATTTTCCCCAGGGGAATATTATGTTCTCCGAGGCGGAGATTGTTCTCTTCGTAAGGGCCGGGGCATCTGTTTCGGGAGAGTTCTATGTGAGCGCTTCCGACGGAAAGAAGATAAGAGGAATTGTCAGTGCGACGGATCCTCATATGGAATGCCTGACAGAAGGCTTTGACGGCGAAGAGCCCAAGATCAGATATGAATTTCACAGTTCGGGATTTGCGCAGGGTGATACTGTCCGCGGTGAGTTTGTGGTACTTACGGATCGCGGAGAGGACCGCCTTTCTTTTGTTGTCAACGTAACGGGAATTACGGCCGAATCAACCCTCGGCAGGATCACGAATCTTAAGGATTTCACCTTCCTTTACGAAAAGTCTCCCAAGGAGGCTTACCGCATTTTCTACTCGCCCCTTTTCGAGGGATTTCTTGAAAATCAGGCGCAGAAATTAAATTATATGGGCTTTATGCACGGCCCGGCAGGTTACAATGCAATCGAGGAGTTTCTCATTTCCTGCGACTTAAAGGAACCTGCAATGCTCGGAGTTTTCTTCCCCATTTCCGGAGAGAAGATCATATCCGAAACCATCGAGGAAACCCTCATTATCGAGAAGAAGGCATGGGGACACACTGCAATATCCCTTTCCTGCAATCATCCGGCGGTTTCCTTCAAGAAAAATGAAATAAATGACGACGACTTCATCGGCTCAGTTGCGGAGATTAAGGTTCTCATTGAACCGGAATATTTCCACGGCGGAAAAAATGAAATTACAATTACCGTAAACAACTCAAGATGCAGGAAAAGGCTTTCTTTCTTTGCCAGAAGAAGCGAGAAGAAAACAAATTTCGCTGAGATTGATATACAGAAAACAAAGGCGAAGATCGCAAATGATTACATCGCCTACAGACTTAAGCAGATGATGACAGGGGAGTGGGCGGCAAGAACTCTCTCGAACCTTGAACAGCTCATCTCAATCGACACAAATTCCGCCTGGTACACCCTCATGCGTGCGCAGGTGTTCATAGCAAACCGCCAGAAGCAGGAAGCTCTTGGAATCCTCCGGGATTTTAAGAACGGAAGATTCGAAAGAAACACGGTTCTTTGGGCATACTATCTCTATCTTTCGACCCTTGTTGAAAAAGAGAGAAGCTACGTGGACAGGCTCACAGCCGAAATCGAAAACATCTTCAAGCAGAACCCGGAGGATGTCCGGATTTTCTGGATGCTCCTTTTCCTTAGGGTGGATTATCAGACCGACAGCAGTGCAAAGTTCGCTGCAATCCGCCACTGGATTGAAAACGGAAACGCAAGCCCCTTCCTCTACATTGAGGCCTATTTTATCGCATGGCAGAACCCGGCAATCCTTTCCTCTGCGGACGAGTTCACACTGAACCTTTTAGGCTGGGCAAAGCGCCACGACTGTCTTACAAAGGACATGTGCATTCAGCTTCTGAATCTTGCATCCCTTGACAGAAAGTTCCAGAAGAAGACCTACGAGCTTCTTGCCTACAGCTACAAAAAATATCCCTCTGAGGATTTCCTTTCCGCTGCCTGCGCCTATGTTGTAAGGTTCGGCGAGACGGGAGAGGAATACATCGATATTCTCGGCGAGGGAATCATGACCGGAATTTCAATCACCGGAATTTACGAAAGTTATCTTGCAAGCGTAAATCCCCGGGATGCACTCACCATGCCCAGGGCCCTTGCAATGTACTTTGGGTTCGACCATAAAATTCCGGACCGCCTCAAGATTGTTCTTTATGCAAATGTTGTTTTAAATAAGCACAATGAGCCGGAGATTTATGCCCAGTATGAGAAGGCCATGGAGGTCTTCGCCCTTGACTGCATAAAGCTCGGACGAATCGACGACAATCTTGCAATAATCTATGACGATTTCCTTTCTAAAAACACCCTGACGGATGACATCGCCCGTAACCTGTCCCAGATAATGCTGACGGTGCGCATGTCGGTTCTCGATGAGGATGCAAGAAAGGTTTATATCTACGAGGAACCCTATCAGGTTCCAAAGGAAGCAGCCATAAAGGACGGGGCGGCATATTTTTGCATAAGCGCCTCAAACAGCGCAATTATCATCGAGGATAAGTACGGCTACCGTTATGCCCTCAAGGATCCTGTCTATGAGCGCGTTGTGGGAAATGACGAGGTGCTCGCAAAGCTTGCGGGACTTTCGAAGGATTCACTGCCCTATGCAGTCTGGTATGTGGAGCACGGCCGTCAGTGGAAGAGCTATAAGCGGGAGGATGTGCCCTTCTTTGAGACTATCATAAAGGACCCGGTCGTATCGGAAAAATACATCGGAAGCATCTATCCGATCCTTCTTAAATTTCTTTCGGAACAGATTGGTGACGACCAGGTGGAAGAGTGGCTTGCCCGGGGCGTTGACCTTTCAATATTCTCACCTGCGGACAGGGGATTTGTGATAAATCTCCTTGTGGACTACCACTTCGACGATATC
>R03__coassemble_1317_pt1 | contig 11808 bp, 7 predicted proteins | sample R03__metabat2_high_PE_063 | metagenome-assembled genome bin R03 | reverse complement strand
CAACCTGGCAAAGGAGGAAGACTGATGAAATTAGCATTTTCCACCAGAGGCTGGTCTGAAATTTCCTGGGAAAAATTCACGGACATTGCTCCCCGCATGAAGTTTGCCGGAATCGAGGTTTATAACCTCCTTCAGAACAGGGAACTGTACAAAAACACCGACTGCTTTAAGCCTGAAAACTGCGCCCAAACCGCAAAAAAACTTGCGGCAAAGAAGCTTTCCATTCCCTGCTTTGACCTTTCCTGTGACATCTCGGGATATGATCCTGTTGATGCGGAAATAAAGCAGATCATTGATATTGCCGCCGCCATGGACGTTGCATATGTCTCTGTTGGGGCCCGCACTGACAATGAGCAGAAAATTAAGGAAAACCTTGATCTTGTATTCCCCTACGCGATAAAAAATCAGGTCACTCTACTTGTAAGAACAAGCGGAATTTATTCCGACACCGCAAAGCTCCGTGCCCTGCTTGATGAGTATGCAAGCGATTTTCTCGCTGCCCTCTGGGATGTTCATCATCCCTACCGTGACTGCGGTGAGAGCACCGATACCACCATCAAAAATCTCGGGGCCTATGTAAAGCATGTGCACCTTCGTGATTCCGATGATGACGGACAGTATAACGTTGTGGGCGAGGGAACCTTCCCCATTGATGATGTCATGACAGCCCTTCGTTCCATTGACTACCAGGGCTTTATTTCCCTTGTATGGAAGCCCGAATATATGCTTGAGCTTCCGGATTATGAGGTCATTTTCCCGTACTTTGTAAACTACATGAAAAAGTACAAAAAGACCACCGGCTCAAAGCGCAGCCTCTACCACAACCACGACAACACCGGATATTATGTATGGCCCAAGGATGAGCTCATCGACCTTACCTTCCCCCAGGTTCTCGACAAGATGGCTGAGACCTTCCCGGACCAGTACTGCTTCAAATATACCACCCTTGATTACACCCGCACTTACGCAGAGTTCCGCGATGATGTCAATCATTTCGCACGTGCTCTCATGTCCCTTGGCGTCAAGGCCGGTGACAAGGTTGCCATCTGGGCCACAAATGACCCTGTATGGTATATCACCTTCTGGGCCTGCACAAAAATCGGCGCTGTCCTTGTTACCATGAACACCGCCTATAAGATCAGCGAGGCAGAGTACCTTCTGCGTCAGTGTGACGCCCACACCCTTGTCATGATTGAGTCGGCCCTCGATTCAAATTATCGCCAGATCATAAACGAGCTCTGCCCGGAGCTTGCGGGAAACAAGGCGGACGAGCCTCTTCATGCAAAGAAGCTCCCCTTCCTTCGCAATGTCATTACCTGCGGTTTCAAACAGCCCGGAAGTCTCACCTTCGACGAGGCTATGGCACGCTATGATATGGTTCCCGCAGAGGAACTTGAGCTTATGACCTCAAAGGTCAAGGCTGATGACGTATGCAATATGCAGTACACCTCCGGAACCACAGGCTTCCCCAAGGGCGTAATGCTCACCCACTACAATGTTGTAAACAACGGCAAGTGCATCGGTGACCGCATGGGTCTTTCGACGGCAGACCGTATGATGATTCAGGTTCCCATGTTCCATTGCTTCGGCATGGTTCTTTCCATGACCGCCGCCATGACACACGGTACCACCATGTGCCCCATGCCCTACTTCTCTGCAAAGGCTTCCCTTGCCTGCATCAACCAGGAGCGCATTACGAACTTCAACGGTGTTCCCACCATGTTCATTGCCATGTTCAATCATCCTGATTATGAGAAGACCGATTTCTCATATATGCGAACAGGTATTATGGCGGGTTCCGGCTGCCCTCCCGAGCTTATGCGCAGGGCCGCAGACCCCAATGAGATGAACATGAGAGGAATAGTCAGCGTTTACGGCCAGACGGAATCTGCTCCCGGAAGCACCATGTCGGCCTGGACCGACCCTATTGACCTTCGTGTCGAGACCGTGGGCTACGCCTTCCCCCATGTTGAATGCAAGATTGTGGACACGGAAACCGGCGAGAAGCTTGGGCCCGGAAAGAACGGAGAATTCTGCTCAAGGGGCTACAACATCATGAAGGGCTATTACAAGATGCCCAAAGCCACTGCTGAAACCATCGATGCTGATGGCTGGCTACATTCCGGCGATCTTGCCATGATGGATGAGGATGGCAATTATCACATCACCGGCCGCCTTAAGGACATGATTATCCGCGGCGGTGAGAATATTTATCCCAAGGAGCTTGAGGAATTCATCTACACCCACGAGAAGGTTAAGGACGTCCAGGTAATCGGCGTTCCCGATGAAAAGTACGGCGAGGAATCCATGGCCTGCATCATCTTAAAGGACTGCGAGACAATGGAGGCCGACGAGATGATGAACTTTATCAAAGTACATGTGGCAAGACACAAGGTTCCCAAGTACATCGAATTCGTGGACAGTTTCCCCATGAATGCCGCCGGCAAGATCTTAAAATACAAGATGCGCGAGGAGGCAATCGAAAAGCTGGGTCTCGGCAAGAAGCCGGAAGAGTAGAAACCGGCAGAGTAAGAGCCGGCAGGAGCCGCCGTATGTAAGTTAATATGACAAAATAAAAAAGATGCACCGTGCGGTGCATCTTTTTGCGTGGATTTTTTCTTTTATTTATCCCCCGCAAGTGTTATAATAATTCAGAATATGGCTTATTATGCAAAAAAACGAATGAACCGCGAAAAATGCGTTCATGGAAGGAAACAAAAATGGCACTGAAAAAGAAACCCGTCAACGGAACCAAGGACATTCTCCCCAGGGAGATGGAGGTTCGCACCTACGTCCAGAAGGTTATCAATGACACCTATTCGGCTTTCGGCTTTACCAGAATCCAGACCCCTGCCCTTGAGGACATCGGAAATCTTCTTTCAAAGCAGGGCGGCGACAACGAAAAGCTTATTTTTAAAGTATTAAAGCGCGGCGAGAAGCTTAAACTCGAGGAGGCAAAGGAGGAGAACGACCTTGTGGACATGGGCCTTCGCTATGACCTTACCGTTCCCCTTGTGCGTTTCTACTCAAACAACGCAAATGACCTTTCATCCCCCTTCAAGGCGCTTCAGATGGACAATGTATGGCGTGCGGACCGTCCCCAGCGCGGACGCTACCGCCAGTTCATGCAGTGTGATATCGACATCCTCGGCGAGCCCTCGAATCTGGCGGAAATCGAGCTTATTCTTGCAACCACCACAACTCTGGGAAAGCTCGGCTTTGCAAATTTTGAAATCCGCATTAACGACCGCCGTATGCTGAAGGCAATGGCTGCCTATGCGGGCTTTTCGGAGTCTGATTATGACAGCGTTTTCATCACTCTTGACAAGATGGACAAAATCGGCATCGAGGGCGTTAAGGCGGAACTTCTTGAAAACGGCTTTTCAGAGGAAATCTGCAATAAATACCTTGCTCTCTACAGCGCAATGGAAAACAGCAGTCTTCCCCTTGAGACCATAAAGGAACTGCTCAAAGAGGACCTTCCCGGTGAGGTTTACGATAACCTCAATGAGATTATCACGAGCGTTGATGCTGCAAAGACAGCAACCTTCAAAATGGTATTTGACCCCACTCTGGTTCGCGGCATGAGCTACTACACCGGTACGATCTTCGAAATCGCAATTCCGGAGTTCGGCGGCAGCTGCGGCGGCGGCGGACGCTACGATGAGATGGTGGGAAAATTCACCGGAAACAATGTTCCCGCCTGCGGATTTTCAATCGGCTTTGAGCGAATCTGCCTGCTTCTCCTTGAGAACGGCTTTGAGATCCCCGGAGAGGGCAAAAAAGTGGCATATCTTATCGAGAAGGGCTACCCGAAGGATAAGATCCCCGAAATTATGAAAAAGGCCGCTGATGCAAGGGCAGAGGGCGAGACAGTTCTCGTTGTCCGCATGAACAAGAACAAGAAATTCCAGAAGGATCAGCTCGCAGCATCGGGCTACACGGATTTCGTGGAATTTTTCAATAACTAAAAAACAAAACTCAAAAGAAAAGAGGACATTAATATGCAGGGCAGAACACATAACTGCAACGAGCTTCGCATTGGCGATGCCGGCAAAAAAGTCACCATCTGCGGATGGTATGAAAACATCCGTAAGGTGAGCAAAAATCTCGGATTCCTTATCCTTCGCGACTTCTACGGAACCACCCAGCTCGTCATCGAGACCGAGGAAATGATGGAGATCATCGATTCCGTAAACAAGGAGACTACCATCAGCGTTACGGGCGTTGTCCGTGAGCGTTCCTCAAAGAACCCCGACCTTCCCACCGGCGACATCGAGGTCGTTCCCGAGAGCATCGAAATTCTCGGCAGATGCAGATACAATGCGCTTCCCTTTGAGATTAACCAGTCAAAGGAGGCTGATGAGAATGCCCGTCTTAAGTATCGCTATCTCGACCTTCGCAATCCCGCTGTAAAGGAACGCATTGTCACAAGAAGCAAAATCGTTGCTGAGCTTCGTCAGAGAATGACCGAGCAGGGCTTCCTTGAGATTACAACCCCCATCCTAACCTGCTCCTCACCTGAGGGCGCCCGTGATTATCTTGTTCCCGCAAGAAATCATCCGGGAAAGTTCTATGCCCTTCCTCAGGCACCTCAGCAGTTTAAGCAGATTCTCATGGCATCGGGCTTTGACCGCTATTTCCAGATTGCACCCTGCTTCCGTGATGAGGACGCCCGCGCAGACCGTTCACCCGGAGAGTTCTATCAGCTTGATATGGAGATGGCCTTCGCTTCACAGGAGGATGTATTCTCCGTTGTAGAGCAGGTTCTTCCTCCCGTATTCGAAAAGTACGGCGTTTACAAGACCGCTTCAAAGGCACCCTTCATCCGCATTCCCTATCTTGAGGCCATGGACCGTTACGGCTCAGACAAGCCCGACCTTCGCATTGACCTTGAGCTTACGGACGCAACGGAGTTTCTTTCAGACTGTGGCTTTGAGCCCTTTGCCGGCAAGACCGTAAAGGCAATCGTAACAACCGGATTTTCAGGCACCCGCAAGGAAATCGATGCAATGTGCGCAGAGGTTGAGGTTGCCACTGCCCGCAAGGCATACTGGTTCCGCGTTGATGAGAACGGAGATTTCGTCGGCGGTGTTTCAAAGTTCCTTCAGGACAAAAAGGACGAAATTAAATCTAAACTTAATCTTAATCCCGGAGACTTTATCGGTCTTACAGCTGGCACTCTTCTTGAGGCCCAGAAGACCGCAGGTGTACTTCGCAAACTTCTTGGTGCAAAGTGCCCGAACCATCACAAGGAAGACTGCTACGAATTCTGCTGGATCGTGGACTTCCCCATGTATGAGATTTCCGAGGAGGACGGCGAGCTCACCTTCTGCCACAACCCCTTCTCAATGCCCCAGGGCGGTCTTGAGGCCCTTGAGAACAAGGATCCCCTCGAGATTCTCGCCTATCAGTACGACCTTGTATGCAACGGCGTAGAGCTTTCATCAGGCGCTGTTCGAAACCACAACCCCGAGCTTATGATCAAGGCCTTCTCACTTGTTGGTCTTGGCGAGGATGATGTTAAGGCAAAGTTCCCCGCAATGTACAACGCATTCTGCTACGGCGCTCCCCCGCATGCGGGAATTGCTCCCGGCGTTGACCGTATGGTCATGCTCATCTGCGGCGAGGAATCAATCCGTGAGATTATTCCCTTCCCCATGAACAAGAATGCCATGGATGTTATGATGAATGCGCCCGCAACCGTAGAGGACAAGCAGCTCGAGGACGTTCATATCAAAATCGACATCAAAGAAGAGAAAACGGAGGAATAATATGCACGTATTTCAGCCATATCCGGTGGATGCAATCGAATTTGATCCCTTTACAAAAATCGGCAAGGACTGGGGTGCTCTGACGGTGACCGACGGCACAAAAACAAATGCCATGACCATTTCATGGGGCTCCGTGGGCGTTATGTGGGGCAAAAACGTTTTCTGCTGTTTCGTGCGTGACAGTCGCTATTCAAAGGAAATTCTCGACAGGTCGGACGTGTTCTCAGTGACATTTTTCGAATCGAAATTCAAGGGCGCAATGAAGTATCTCGGCGCAGTATCCGGCCGTGACGAGGACAAAATCACTAACGCCCGTTTTAATGTTAACAACAACAAGGGTGTTCCCTTCATCGATGAGGGAAATTTCGTATTTATCTGCAAAAAGCTTTCCGCAACACCCATGACTCCCGACCAGTTCACCGACGCCGGCATTGAACCTGCGTGGTACAAGGACGGAGATTATCACACCATGTACATCGGAGAGATTATGGAGATTCTCGCAAGATAAAATGAACATAGAAAACATTGTTTCAAAAATTGAAAACAACTACGGGGCAAAGGAGTTTGACTTCACAAAAGAAGGCAGACCTTTTCCTTCCCGTGACGATGTCATCGCCATTGTAAAGGGCCTTCAGAAGGTTGTCTTCCCCGGATATTTCGGGACAAGATCCCTAAGGGGCGAGAACGTTTCCTACTTCATAGGCGACAGCATCATTGAACTTCGCAGCGAGCTTTATACCCAGGTTTATGCGGCCCTGTGCTGTGTATGTCTTGGCAAGCATGAGGAGCGCGGTTTCGACCTTGACCTTCAGACCGAGGAGCAGGTGAAGGAGCGGGCAGAATTCGTCTGCGATTCCTTCTTCGAGCAGCTTCCCGAGGTCCAGGCCATGCTTTTAAAGGATGTTCAGGCGGCCTATGACGGCGATCCGGCAGCCCAGTCAAAGCAGGAGATCATCTATTCCTATCCCGGCCTTCTTGCCGTATTTGTCTATCGCGTTGCCCATGTGCTCTACAGCCTTTGCGTGCCGCTCATTCCCCGAATCATGACGGAATATGCCCACAGCAGGACTGGCACCGACATCAACGCAGGCGCCACCATCGGCGAATACTTTTTCATTGATCATGCGACCGGCGTTGTAATCGGCGAGACAACCGTAATCGGCAACCATGTCAAGCTGTACCAGGGCGTTACCCTGGGCGCTCTTTCCATCAAGGACGGAAAGTCACTTGCGGGAAAACGCCGTCACCCCACCATCTGCGACAATGTGGTTATCTATTCAAATGCATCAATCCTGGGCGGGGAAACTGTCATCGGAGAAAACAGCGTGATCGGAGGCAATGCCTTCATCACCTCGTCAGTACCTGCAAATACAATGGTTTCTGCAAGACCTGCAGAGCTTTCAATGCGAACTTCGGAGTAAAACCTTAAATGGAACATCAGGAAGAAAAGTCCAATTTCATAGACCGTGAAACCCTGCAGCAGCTTCAGGACAGCTTCTGTGAGGCAAATCATGTTTACTGCCGCTGCTTCGACAAAAACGAGCCATTGACCGGCAACTACGGCGAGGTAAGCCATCACACCTTCCTTTCCAATTACGCCGGAAAGGACATCTGCAGGGACCTTGTTCTTCGCATTCTTCTTTCAAAGGTTGAGAATGTAATCGAATTCGATGAGGGAACCATTCCTGATTTTGTGCGTATTATGTCTGTGGGACTTCGTCTTGGGGGCGAGGCCCATGCAGCCTGGATTGTCATCGGAATCATCGGCGATAAGCTTCCCGAGGGACTTACGATTCCGGATGGGCTGCTTGTAACCACAGAGGAGGATTTTTACAAATCAGTCCAGCTCCTTGAGACTCTTTCAAAGCAGTACATGAAGAGCAAGGACGATGAAAATTACCTTAAGGAAGCCATCAAACAGAGCATCATCGATACCGAGGATGCTTTTGAAAAATACAGAAGATCAACCGCCATGAGCCGCATCATAAGCCTTCTTGATTCGGAGGCCGCATATGCGGATATCACCCGCGACATTCTGCGTGAGGTGGGAGACTACGGAAAACTCACAAGGGCGCTTCTCCTTCGTCTTAATCCCGATGGCAAAACCGTTGAATGCGTCAACGAGTGGAATTTGGATAAGGACGCCGATACTAAGACCGGCAAAACCTTTGAACTTTCCACGCTTCCCTTCTTCAACGGAAAGCCCTATACCATATCCTACGGCGCGCTTTTGCCGGCGGACTTTAAAAAATATTTTGAGGACAATAAGCTTTTAGCGGCAGCATTCCTTCCTGTAAACATCGGCAGGGAGAATGCCATGTACCTTGTTTTTGAGGACAGCCGGAACCAGCGCAGCTTCAACATGGATGAGATTAAATTCTTCAATGAAGCAAAGCGTATCCTTCAGAATATCACCTTAAAACGAATCACAAAGAATTCCCTTACAAGCTCCTACGTGGCCTTGGAGGGCGTTCTTGAAAATGTGGGCTGCGGTATAAGGGTTGTGGATGAGACAAACCGCAAAACCCTTTTTACAAACCGCACCTATGAGGAAATGTTCATGGGAAGGCCCCTCTCGGAGGAATTCGAGGAGAGCTTCTTTGCGGAAAAGCCCTTAAAGAGCATCCGGGAATACCGTCTTGAGCGAGGCTGCTTCCAGGCACAGCAGACTGACATTTCCTGGGTTGACGGGCGGACCGTAAGGCTTGTCACAATCTACGACATCACGGCCCTTCGGGATTATCAGGAAAAAATCGAGCGGGAGGCCACAAGAGACTTTCTTACGGGCATGAAAAACCGCCGTACCATGGAGGCTGACCTTGAAAAGATGCTTGACCTTGCGGTTACGGACGGCACCGAGGGCGCACTTTTTTACATCGACATCGATGACTTCAAACAGATAAACGAGGCTCTCGGACATTCCTTCGGCGATGAACTCCTTCGGAATGTGGCCCAGAAGCTCAACGAAATCCGCGCCACAAGAGAATATTCCTACAACCTCGGCGGCGATGAATTCGCACTTATCCTTTCACCTTCCCATATCAAGCTTTTCGAGGATGTTGTACTTCAGATCAAAAACGTTTTCGAGCAGTCATGGCTTCTCGGTGAAAATGAATATTTCTGCACCGCAAGTATCGGTGTTGTAAAGTTCCCCAGGGACGGAAGAAGCGTTCAGAAGCTTCTTCAGCGCGTTGACCTTGCACTCTTCGATGCAAAGCTCAGGGGCAAGAACAGGATGGAATTCTATACGGATTCCTCTGAGTATTCATCCCTCAAGAGAATCGATGTGGAGCATGCCTTAAAGCGTGCTGTCAAGGAGGGCTGCGAGCAGTTCGAGGTTTACTACCAGCCCATCAACGACTACAGCGGAAAGGAACCGAAATGCTGCGGAGCGGAGGCTCTTGTGCGCTGGAACAGCGACAAGCTGGGATTTGTATCCCCCGAGGATTTCATCGGCATGGCGGAGTACCTGAGGCTCATCATCCAGATTGGCGAGCATGTGCTTCGCAAGGCCTGCGAAAAATGTAAATTCTGGAATGACATGGGGCATCCGGACTACAAGGTAAATGTTAACCTTTCCGTCATCCAGCTTCTTCAGAATGACATATTTGAAACCATCGAAAAGGCAATAAAAGACACGGGTATAAATCCGCGGAACCTGACCTTCGAGGTTACGGAGAGCCTTGCCATAAATGACATGCGTCGTATGAAGACGGTTCTTGCATCAATCAAGCGTCTTGGCTGCAGGGTCGCCCTCGACGATTTCGGAACCGGCTATTCGTCCCTCAATCACATCAGGGAACTTCCCATCGATGTTATAAAGGTTGACCGCTGCTTTATCCAGGACATCGGCCGCGACAATTTCTCGGATTCCTTCGTAAAGATGGTTTCGGAGCTTGCCCATGCAATCCATGTGAATGTCTGTGCGGAGGGCGTTGAAAATGAAATGCAGCTTCGCCTTATGAAGGAAATGAACGTGAACCTTATCCAGGGCTTTTATTTTGATAAACCCATGACAGCCCAGGATTTTGACAATAAGTATGTATTTTAGAGAGACAGAAAATTATGTATGAATTCAGAGCGAAAATTGACGACAACATGAATGTCATCGACACCGAATGGCTCAAACTCGAAGAGGATGAGACCTATGAAAACGATGCCTTTCTCCCTCTCCTCAACAAAAAGTCCATCATAAAATACGCAACGAAGGCAATTGAAGAGAGCAATGGGGAGACCGGCTATCTTTGCATGTTCGACCTTGATAATTTCAAGGACGTAAATGACAATTACGGTCATCTCTTCGGTGATGAGGTCCTTATCAACGTCAGCAAGACCGTCAACAAGGTAATTGCAGGCAGAGGCGTTGCGGGAAGAATCGGAGGAGATGAGCTTCTTATTGTTTTCGATAAGATTCTTACAAAGCCTGAGCTTCAGCTTATGCTCAAAAAGCTTCGTGAGGCAATTGAGAAAATTTACAAGAAAAAGCTCGGAGAATTCAATGTCACTGTCACAATCGGTGCCTGCGAGTATCCTGCCCACGCAAAGAATTACGAGGATGCCTTCAAGATTGCCGACGCCATGCTCTACCGCGGCAAGGAGAAGGGCAAGAACCGTTACATCATCTACACCCCCGACATCCACGGTGATATTCTGAACGTTGATATGAAGCAGAATATCAGCAAAAATTCAAAGATTGTAACAAACAAGGAAGCCCTTGTTCTCATGATTCTTCAGGAGCATCTCCATGACAGGAAGCACACCTTCACGGAACTCCTCGGAAACATCGGCGAGGCCTTCTGCCTGGATGAAATCTGTGTCATCAAGAATGATAATAATGTCCTCAATCTCTACGAGAGGGAAAAGGACGAGAAGGAAAGAACCTGTGAATTCGCAAAGGACGAACAGTTTTCAAAGCATTTTACCGAGAACAATTTCATTGTCATAAACGAGGCAAAATATGCGTCCCAGTTTTCACAGGATGCAACAAAGTATGTGGATGAGCATGCCATTAAGAGTATGCTTGTTTACAGGATGGATGTTTACGGCGGATTCATTTATTTCATCAATAAATCCGATTCCGGCAGAGGCTGGGACCGCAGGGATGTGACTATGCTGAACATTATCGGCAAGGCGCTGGAAATCAGTCTTGAGGACAGATAGAAACTGCGGGCGTCTTGAAACAGTATTCAAAAAATGCCGGGAGCGTAAATTTACCATCCCGGCATTTTAATGTTAAAGGAGCAAAGATGAAATTCATTTCATGGAATGTGAACGGCTTAAGAGCCTGCACGGGCAAGGGCTTCATGGATTTTTTCAGGGAGGCTGATGCCGACTTTTTCTGTCTTCAGGAGACAAAACTTCAGGAGGGCCAGATAGAAATGGACCTTCCCGGATATGAGCAGTACTGGAATTATGCTGAAAAGAAGGGATATTCCGGAACTGCCGTATTCACAAAGCACACTCCCCTTTCCGTGAGCTACGGTATGGGAATAGAGGAGCATGACAAAGAAGGAAGGCTCATTACCCTTGAGTATGAGAATTTCTATCTTGTATGCTGCTACACCCCCAATTCAAAGCAGGAACTTTTGAGGCTTGATTACAGATGCGTCTGGGAAGATGACCTTCGGGCTTATCTTAAGGGGCTTGATGAGAAAAAGCCTGTTATCTACTGTGGGGATCTAAAAGAAGCACATCCATCACAGAAACGAAAGCGAAAACCTATTATTTTTTGTGGTGACTTGAATGTCGCACCGATGCCAATCGACTTAAAGAATCCAAAAGCAAACGAAAGGGCAGCTGGATTCACAATCGAAGAAAGGCAGAAATTCCAAGAACTTCTTGATAGTGGGTTCACGGATTCCTTCAGGTATCTGCATCCTGACGAAGTGAAATATTCTTGGTGGTCATACAGATTCAAGTCAAGGGAAAGGAACGCTGGATGGCGAATTGACCATTTCCTTACCACTAATGACATCAAGGACAACATTGTTGGTGCAGACATTCTGACCGATGTTTATGGATCAGACCATTGTCC
>R03__coassemble_1312_pt1 | contig 11829 bp, 14 predicted proteins | sample R03__metabat2_high_PE_063 | metagenome-assembled genome bin R03 | reverse complement strand
CTTGAGGGGTCAACCTCAAGGTGAAGCATTTCGCAGTCCTCCAGGCCGGACATGGGGACAAAAAATACGGACAGAAAAATCTTTAAATAGACAATAATTAAATCGAGAATTTAAAAAACGGACATTTTTCAAAAAAGGAAAATGTCCGTTTTAATATTTGGAGACAATTGCTGAAAGGCCTTAAATTGTCAGACAAATTGTAAAAATTAAATCGTTATTCAGTTTCTTTGTCCTCTTCCTCACCCATCATATTGGACAAAAGCATTTCAAGCTGGCGTTTGTTGGCGGTGAAAAAAAGGATACCGTTTGCTGTCTCCATGAGGGTTACAAATTTGCCTCTGAAGGTGGTGGAGGCGGCAATGAGGGATGCCAGATAGGAGCGTCTTGAGGGGTCAACCTCAAGGTGAAGCATTTCGCAGTCCTCCAGGCCGGACATGGAGGATGCGGATTTTTGCAGGAGTTTCGTGATTTCCCGGTCCTCCTCGAGCTGCTCCGAGGTCTTGCCCGCAACGAAAAAGCCCCGGTCATCCTTGTGAATATCCATTGATTTTACTGCGCGCTGGACCTGCTTGGTAAGGGCCTCTGAGGCAGGATAGAGGGATTCGAAGTATTCCATAAAGTCTGTGGCTTTGCGGAAATGCGTGTTGGTTCCCTGCTGAAGAACCTCCGCCATAAGAATCCTGCGAATCATGTCCTCGCAGGTTTTGCGGGAGGGGTTGTTTCTGTTGGGGGATGAAACCGGTCTGTCCATGATAGCTCCTGTTAATAACTTTTATGGGAAAGAAAACGCCGCAATTGGCGATTTTTATGTAAACAATATAGCATTGAAAATGTTCAAAATCAATTAAAAAGACAATTAATATTGTCCGAAAATGCAGAAATATTACTTAAGTACTGTCCTGATTGTTCATAATGTTTACATAATTGTTCATAACTTATGTGAGCCTGGAATACCGGCATACGAAGCCGGATTTGAAGAAATGACTGGCCGGGGACCTGATTTTCCGGACAGGCCGCTCTTGAAGAAATGTTTTTTTATATGTATAATATTTTTTGCCGAAACAAGACTGTTGGAGTGGAAAAATGGAACAGAAATATAGCCGAGCAGAAAAAAAGACTTTAGCTGAGGAAAAGATTCGTTTCTTCCTCGATGAACATAACGGAATCGCAAGGACCGCGGACCTTGAGGCCCTCGGAATCGATTACAGAAGAATTCTCTCCATGACAGAGGAGGGCATCCTTCTTCGAATAAAAAGCGGTTATTATACTCTTGCCAGCGAAAATTACAGCCAGGAGCAGCTGGTCTGGAGAATGTTTCCGGACGGGGTGCTGACCATGGAGAGCGCACTTTACGCCTATGGCTATCTTGAAAAGAAGCCTTTCGCCTGGACCATCGCCGTCAGCAAGAACACTTCAAAATCCCGCTTCAAGGTGGATTATCCCATTCTCGAGCCCTATTATACGGAACCGGAGGTTCTTGAGCTTGGCATCAGCGAGACTCAGACCGCCGACGGCAAAATGAAAATCTACACCAGGGACAGGCTCATCTGCGATGTCCTTAAATATCAGGAAAAGATGGACCGGGAGGACTTTAAGCGGGTGCTTGCTTCTTATATTGAAGATCCCCAGAAGGACGTGAAGGCTCTCATGGAGTTTGCAAGGCTCCGCAAGGTCACCACCAAGGTTCAGTACATGATCGAGGTATGGCTCTGATGAAGGTGACGGTTTCTCTTCTGAAAAAAACCGGGGCTGAGCATGGGGTCACTTTTCCCAACATGCTGGCTGCGGTCATTACGGAGGACCTTCTGAAAAGGCTTTTTTCCACATCCTTTGCAAATGTCATCTGCCTACGCAATCTGTGCGACTTCACCGGGGAGGCCTATGCCAGGGGTGCATCCCGAAGGGTTGAACTTTATTACTGCGAGAGGCAGATTGTTCCCGACCTTAAAAGTCCCGGGGCTCCCGTAGGGGAGGAGGTTCTTTCGAAGATGGTTTCGGAAATGTTTAGCGAATCACTGACATTTTCGTGCCTGGAGGATGTGACATATAATACGGAAATCAGGGATGAGCTTCTTGAAATTACGGCAAAATTCGACAAATTCGAGGTTCCGGTTACAGTGAGCCTCATTCCGCTGCCGGAGGCGTCCTTCCGGGCGACGGACAGCAGGTTTGAGCTTCTCATTAAACCCGGCATGGATTTTTTCATATACGAATATCCCCCGGAGTGCATTCTTGCGGACAACGGCTTCGAGATTTTCGAAAAGCTGGAGCTTCTCGGGGAAATGAACATGTATCTTGAGGCTTACGATATTTTAAGCTCGAAGATGGTTTCCGGCCGCGTTGTGCGGGAGTGGCTTCTTCATTATTGTGAAAAGAACGGCCTTGCTCCGACTTTGGAGCGCCTTGAATCTCTTCGTGGATACCGGGATTACAAATACATGCAGAAAAAGTGGAAGGTGCTCCTTCGCCGGAAGAAGCGCACTGCCCCCGCCTGGAACGAGGCCCTTTCCCTTGTTCTTGATTTTTACGGTCCCATTTGGGAGGCCATTTGCGAAAACGGCATTTTCCTTGAGGACTGGATGTATGAAATAAGGAAATTCATGTGATGAGACTTTGGCAGGAGCTTGAAAAACTTAAAAGCGACGGGCCTTATCCCTTCCATATGCCGGGTCACAAGCGGAATTTTGCCGGGGCATTTGAGGATGAAAACCCGGGAAAAACCGACATGACCGTGACTGCTTCCGAAATCGACATTACGGAGATCGACGGCTTCGACAACCTTCACAATCCGGAGGGAGTGCTGCTTGAGGAAAGCAGGCGCGCCGCAAAACTGTTCGGAAGCCGGGACACCTTTCTTCTGGTGAACGGCAGCACCTGCGGAAATCTTGCTGCAATAGCTGCGGCGGTGCCGATTGGGGGCCGCGTGCTCATGCAGAAAGACAGCCATAAATCCGTCTATAATGGTGTGAGGCTTCGGGCTGCGGATGTGGTTTACATAACGTCGGACATATCCAACAAGAACATATCTAACAAAGACATCTCCGAGGAGATCGAAGCCGCGCTTGAGTCAGCGGCAGAATCTGCGTCAGAGCCGGCAGTGCAAAAGTCCCCGTCGCCTAAATCCGCAGGCGGGTTTGATCTTGTGATTCTGACCTCCCCTGACTATATTGGCGAAACCCTTGATATTGCAGGGATTTGCAGGATTTGTCACAAACACGGGGTGCCGGTCCTTGTGGATGCGGCCCACGGAGCCCATTTCAGGTTCAGTGACAATTTCCCCCGGGATGCGGTTTCAGCCGGGGCCGACCTTGTTGTAAATAGTTTACATAAAACTTTACCTTCATTGACAAGCACAGCATTACTACATGTTAATGGAGATTTGGTTGACATAAATCAGGTTAAATATTACACGCAGGTTTTCCAGACCTCTTCCCCCTCTTATGTACTCATGAGCAGCATAAGCAGATGTCTGCAGTTTCTTGAGGAGGAATCCGGGGAGTTTGAGAGTTATGTAAACCGCCTGGAGGATTTCTACAAAGCCACCGGAGACCTTAAAAACCTGAAGGTACGGCAGTTTGCGAATGCCAAAGATTCTGAAACACCGGCAGTGCAGTGGGATGCTTCTAATGGCGGCGCCGGTGGGGAAGATGAGAAAAAGCTCTGCGACCGCCGGAAAACCGACATGGGCAAGATTGTGATTTATCCGCCGGAAGGGCTTACAGGCCTTGATCTTGCGCGGATTCTGCGCCGGGATTACAAAATCGAGCCGGAGATGGCGGTGCCTGAGTACATGCTTTGCATGACCTCGGTCTGCGACAGTTCAAAGGCTTTTTTGATGCTTTCCGATGTGCTGCACGACATTGACAGAAGGCTTGATGGGGACGGCGAATCGCAGGAGTCTGGGGACAACAAAGACGCGGTTTCCCTGCTCGCAGGCCTTGCGGGCACGACCGCAAAAGTTGACCTTGTCCCCTACCCGCCGGGAATTCCCCTGGTGCTCCGGGGCGAACTTATCACAGAAGAAAAGGCGAAGGCAATGGAGAAAATCCTTCTTGCCGGCGGCCGGATAGAAGGAATCGGATAATTATGGGAAAAATTTTCTGCCTCATGGGAAAAAGCTCATCCGGTAAGGATACAATCTACAGGATGCTGCTTGATTCCAGGCGCCTCAACCTAAAAAACATTGTTCCCTACACCACCAGGCCCATAAGGCTCGGTGAGAAGGAGGGCGTCGAGTATCATTTCGTCACTGAAGAGCAGCTCAGGGAGCTTGAAAATGCGGGAAAGGTCATCGAGAAGCGGGTTTACCACACCTGCCACGGGGACTGGACCTACTTTACAGCCGACGACCACCAGATCGATCTTTCTTCGGACTACCTTATCATCGGAACAGTGGAATCCTACCGCAAAATGCAGGAATATTTCGGAAAGGATGTGCTTGTGCCGATTTATATGGAGGTGGATGACGGCATCCGCCTGCAGCGCGCCCTGACAAGGGAGATGGGCCAGAAGGAGCCGAAGTACAGCGAAATGTGCAGGCGTTTTCTTGCTGACAGCGAGGATTTTTCCGACGAAAAGCTTGCGGAGGCGGGAATCATAAAGCGCTTTACCAACGATTCCCTGGAGGAGACGCTGGGGAATATCGTGGAGTATATATCTGATATTATGTAAACCAAAAGCATTGCCAGCATAGCAACAGGTGCAAGCAGTAACCGGCATTATGTTAACCGATATTATGTAAACTGTATTAAAAACCTGCCAACCGGAGGATAACCTATGGATCTTAGGGTAAATGAAACCGGGGGAGTTCTTCCCACCGGCCAGACACAGAACACCCAGGAGGTGGACCAGGGCTTCAAATTCACCCTGGCAAGCGCGGTGGAGGACACCGAACTTCAAAACCTTCTTGACGGATATATGACAGACATAAAGGCCCTGGGGGAGCACATTGCCCGCCACATGGACATCCGCGACATGAAGCGTTACCGCGAAAAAGTGAAGGGCTTCATGAACGAAATCGTCAACCGCTCCCACAAATTCAGCCGCGAGAACTTTCTTGACCGTCGCGGCCGCCATCGCGTTTATGGTATGATTAAGCTTGTGGACGAGAAGCTTGACGAGCTTGCCCAGGCACTTGTAGCAGAGGAAAAGGACCACATCGGCATCCTCAACATGATCGGTGAGATCGAGGGAATGCTGATCGATATTATGACCTGATGAAATTTTCCGATATTGTAGGACAACAGAAGATGAAGGAGCATTTCCGGACTGCCATCAGCGCCGGAAAGGTAGGTCATGCCTACATAATCGAGGGGCCGAAAAGTTCCGGCAAAATGCTCATGGCGAAGGCCTTAGCCCAGACCCTTCTCTGCGAGAACGGCGGCACGGAGCCCTGCTGCAGCTGTCCCGCCTGCGCCAAGGCAGAGAGCGGCAACCATCCGGACCTTATCTATGTCACCCACGAAAAGCCAAATGCCATTTCCGTGGACGAGATCAGGACCCAGGTGGTTGAGGACATTGCAATCAAGCCCTATGAGGGCCGCCGCAAGATCTACATCATTGACGATGCGGACCGCATGAACCCCAACGCCCAGAACGCCATCCTTAAAACAATTGAGGAGCCGCCGGCATACGGCCTTATTCTCCTTCTTACGGACAATGCGAACAATTTTCTTCAGACCATCCGCTCAAGATGTCTGAAGCTTGCAATGACGCCGGCCACTGTTCCGGAAATCAGCAAATTCCTTCAGGAAAAGCACGGCCTTGCCCCCGGAACTGCCGACATTTACGCCGGCCTTGCCCAGGGAAGCGTTGGCCTTGCAGTGAATCTTGCCTTCGATGACGAGAAAAACAACCTCCGCGAGAGCGTGCTTGCAATCATGGGAAACATCATGGACTGCGATGCATCACAGCTCTGCGATTACCTTGACACCCTGCGAAACGAGAAGGACAACATCCTCGAAATCCTTGATATTATGACAATCTGGTTCCGGGATGTGTTATTATATAAGTCTGTGGGTCAGATCAAAGATCTCATCTACAGGGAAAAGACAGAAGAAATCATAAAAACAGCGCAAAACTGCAGCTATGCGGGAGTTACGGCTTCCCTGGAGGCCATTGATTCGGCAAAGGCGAGACTTCGCTTCAACGTAAATTATGACCTTATTATCGAGCTGCTGTTACGCACTTTTAAGGAGAAATTATGAAAAATATAGTAGGAATCCGCTTCAGAAATGCGGGAAAATCATATTATTTCGACCCTGCGGGGTTCGAGCTTAAGCCCGGCACTAAGGTTATCGTTGAGACCGCCAGGGGCAAGGAGATGGGCTCTGTTGTTTACGCTCCCCGGGAGGTAAGCGACGAGAAAATCAATTATGCATTAAAGCCCGTTCTTCGCATTGCCACCGAGGAGGACCTTGCGAGGGTTGAGGAAAACCTCGTGAAGGAGAAGGAAGCTTACCACATCTGCAAGGAAAAGATTGCAAAGCACGGCCTCGAAATGAAGCTTGTGAAGGCAGAGTATGTCATCGATGCCAGCAAACTCCTTTTCTACTTTACGGCTGAGGGCCGCGTGGATTTCCGCGAGCTTGTAAAGGATCTTGCAGGCGAGTTCCACACCCGTATCGAGCTTCGCCAGATCGGTGTCCGTGACGAGACCAAGCTTCTTGGGGGAATGGGCATCTGCGGACGTGAGCTCTGCTGCGCAACCTACCTTAACGATTTCGCTCCGGTTTCCATCAAAATGGCAAAGGAGCAGAACCTTTCCCTAAATCCGACCAAGATTTCCGGAGTTTGCGGAAGGCTCATGTGCTGCCTCAACAACGAGGAGGAAACCTACGAGTACCTGAATCAGACCATGCCCCGCGTGGGTGAGGAGGTCACCACCACCACCGGCACTGTGGGAGTTGTCCAGTCCGTGAACATTCTCCGCCAGAAGATGCGCGTCATCGTGGAGGTTGACGATGTCCGTGAGATTCGCGAATATGAGGCATCCGAGATTGTGGAGCATCACCGCCGCAGAAAGAACAACGACGGAAACAACGGCAATAACAACGGCGACAAGTCAAAGAATGAGAAGGCCAGGGAGAATGTAATCAACTCAAAGAATATGGCTTTCGATTCCGAGGCGCCCAAGGCCGAAAACGCAGAAACCGAAGCCAAAACGGAAGCAAAATCAGAGGGTGAGACCGAGGCAAGGACCGGCAATAAGCCCGAAAACAGGCAGGAGAACAGGTCTGAGGGCAGACGGGACAACGGCGGAAAGCATAAAAATCATTCAAAAAACAACAACCGTAAAAATGACGGTGACAAAAACAACCGGAATGACGGTGAGGAACGCGCTGAAGGCCGCAGAAATAATGACCGCAGGAACAACGACCGCCAGAACAGGGATGGCGGCAACGGCCAGCAGAATGGCGAAAACGGAAATTCCGGCGAGAACAAAAATTTCAAAAAAAAGAGACATCACAAAAACAACGAGAACCGTGACAACCGGGGAAATCAGGGCGAGGGCCGTCAGGACCGCGAAAACAAGGGAAACAATGACCGTCCCAAGCGTGAGGTAAACACCTCCCGCGGAGGCTACAGCCAGGGCTTCGGCTCAAGACGCGAGGGCGGGGACAATGCCTGAGTTTCGCACCCCCGAACTTAAACCCGGCGAAAGATTTGATGACTTAAACTGCAAAGGCTATCGCGTGATCCAGGATCCGGATAGCTTTTGTTTTGGTATGGACGCGGTTCTTCTGGCAAATTTTGCGAAGATAAAAAGGGGCGCGAAGGTTCTGGACCTTTGCACCGGCACCGGGGTCATCCCCATTCTCCTTGCCGCAAAGAACAACCCCGCAAGGATTGACGCCCTTGAGCTTAACCCGGATTCGGCCCTGCGCTCAAAGAGAAGCGTTTATGCAAACGGACTGGAGGATTTGGTTTACATAATATGCGGTGACGTGTGCGAGGCAAGCAAGATTTACGGCCGGGATTCCATGGACGCTGTTACTGTAAATCCCCCTTATATGGCGGCTGACGAGGGACTGCTTAACCCTGATGATGCAAAGAACATGGCGCGCCATGAAATAACCTGCACCCTGGAGGACGTGATCCGCGAATCGGCTGCAGTCCTGCGGGAAAAGGGCAGCTTCTTCATGGTTCACAGGCCCTTCAGACTGGTTGACATAATTACGACAATGAAAAAATACAGGCTTGAGCCGAAGCGTCTTCGGATGGTTCACTCAAAGCTTGGGAAAGAGGCCACAATGGTGCTCATCGAAGGCGCCAAGGGCGGCGGAAGCTGGCTGAACGTGGAGCGGCCTCTTATAATATATGACGAAAACGGAAATTACACCGAGGATGTACCGGGAGACTGCTGATGAGCGGAGTACTTTATCTTGTGGCGACACCCATAGGAAATCTTGAGGATATGACCTACCGGGCTGTTCGCATTTTAAATGAGGCGGACCTTATTGCGGCGGAGGACACGCGAACCTCTGCGCCGCTTCTTGCCCACTATGACATCAAAACCCCCATGACCAGCTACCACGAATTCAACAAGCTGGGCAAGGGCGAGAGCCTTATAGAGAAGCTGAAGGCAGGCACTAACATCGCCCTCATCTCCGACGCCGGTTCCCCGGGAATTTCCGATCCCGGCGAGGAGCTTGTGAAGAGCTGCTATGAGGAGGGGATTCAGGTTTATGCGGTTCCCGGCCCGGTGGCAGCAGTTTCCGCAGTCACCACCAGCGGCCTGGACTGCAGGCGTTTTGCCTTCGAGGCTTTCCTGCCCAAGGACAAGAAGGACCGCATGAGAATTCTCGAGGAGCTCAAGTCGGAAACCCGCACCATCATTGTGTATGAGGCGCCCCACAGGCTTCTTGCAACCCTGAAGGAAATCAGGGAGGCCCTCGGGGGCGAAAGAAAAATCACCACCTGTCGTGAGCTTACCAAAAAATTCGAGGAAAAGCTCCAGTTTACGCTGGATGAGGCAGTTTCCTATTATGAGGAGAACGACCCCCGGGGCGAGTTCGTCATCTGCATTGCGGGCAAGAGCCGGCAGCAGGTGCAGGAGGAGAATGCAGCCCGCTGGGAGGAAATTTCAATCGAAGAGCATGTAATGAGTTATGTAAACCAGGGTCATGACAAAAAAGAGGCTATGAAGCTGGCGGCGAAGGACCGCGGCGTCAGCAAGAGAGACATATACAACGCGCTTCTTACGGAGGACTGATATGGACAAAAAGCAGCAGTTTCTTGAATGGGTTAAGGAATCGAATAACATTGTATTTTTCGGCGGCGCCGGAGTTTCCACCGAGAGCGGAATCCCGGATTTCCGCTCGGTTGACGGCCTTTACAATCAAAAGTACGACTATCCGCCGGAGACAATTCTTTCCCACACCTTCTTTATGAGAAAACCCGAGGAATTTTACCGTTTCTACAGGGACAAGATGCTCTGCCTTGACGCGGAGCCCAATGTGACACACAAGGCCCTTGCAAAGCTTGAGCAGCAGGGTAAGCTTCGCGCCATCGTCACTCAGAACATCGACGGCCTTCACCAGAAGGCGGGAAGCAAAACCGTCTACGAGCTCCATGGCAGCGTTCTCCGCAACTACTGCATGTCCTGCGGGGAATTCCATGACGCATATTATATAAAGAATTCCACGACCCCCTATCCTGTCTGCGCAAAGTGCGGCGGAATGGTGAAGCCGGACGTTGTCCTCTACGAGGAAGGCCTTGACAGCGACATCATAAGCGGCGCCGTCAACGCCATCGCCAACGCGGACATGCTCATAATCGGAGGCACCTCCCTTGCGGTTTATCCCGCTGCGGGCCTCATCGACTATTACAAGGGCAACAAACTCGTGCTCATCAACAAAACCGCAACCCCGCGGGATTCATCCGCCGATCTGGTGCTTACCATGGGACTGGGCGAGGTGTTTGCGGAAGTGTAAAGCAGGCTGCGGCCTCGTCACTACCCCAAATCAAAAATTTAGGAAAATAGTCCTTGCAATTTGACGAGTCAGATGTTATCATATTGGCTCGTGATATAAAAAATATCCTTGCTCGCGCAAGCGGGCCAAAAGTCCAAAAGGAGGTAAGAATCGCATGAACAAGTATGAATTAGCGCTCGTTGTGAATGCTAAGATCGAAGATGATGCGAGAGCCGCTGTAGTTGACAAAGCCAAGGGTTATATTGAGCGCTTTGGCGGAGCGGTAACTGACGTGGAGGAGTGGGGCAAGAAGCGCCTTGCTTATGAAATCCAGCACATGAAAGAGGGTTTCTATTACTTCATTCAGTTCGACGCAGATATCGACTGTCCTACACAGCTTGAGCAGAATGTCCGCATCATGGACAACGTACTTCGTTTCTTAGTCGTTCGCAAAGACGAAGCCTAAGAGAGGAAAATTATGAATAATGTAATTATGATGGGTCGTCTGACCCGTGACCCCGATATCCGTTATGGTGGTGCAAACAACACATGTGTTGCACGTTTCAGCATCGCAGTAGACCGTCGTTTCAAGAGAGATGGCGATCCGGATGCAGATTTCTTCAACTGCGTTTCCTTTGGAAAGCAGGGAGAATTTGTCGAGAAGTATATTCACAAGGGAACCAAGGTTGTTATCGCCGGTGAACTCCGCAACAACAACTACACCGACAAGGATGGCGTTAAGCATTTCAATGTTGAAATCAACGTTAACAGCGTTGAGTTCGCTGAGAGCAAGAGCGCATCTGACAACTACAATGCAGGCAACAGCTCAAGTGCTGCTCCCGCCGGCAATGGTGGAGATGGTTTCATGAATATCCCTGACGGAATAGAGGACGAACTGCCTTTTAACTAATCAGGAGGAAATAGCATGGCTTACAGTAAAGAGGGTGGCGCTCCCGCAAAGAGACGCCCCATGCACAGAAGAAAAAAGGTTTGCGTTTTCTGTGGCAAAGATAATGTTATCGACTACAAGGATGCAAACAAGCTTAAGAAGTATGTTTCCGAGCGCGGAAAGATTCTTCCCCGCCGTATCACCGGCACTTGCGCAAAGCATCAGCGTGAGCTGACCTCTGCTATCAAGAGAGCACGTCACGTTGCAATTATGCCTTACGTACAGGATTAATTTAACAAAGTACTGCGTAGCAGTATTTTGTTATGAGCAAGTAGTGAAACGGATTGCGAATATCTTTAATCTACGGACCTCCGGGAATTTCCCGGAGGTTTTTTTGTACGGATTAGATTAAAACCACTATACAGAACCCTCAAAAAATGAAATAATATAAGCGGTCATCTGTCCGAGGAGGGTGCTTAATTGCATTACCCACGACACTTTTTTCTTCCGCGTAGGCGTAGTGGTGATGCGTGTGGTAGCAGATGACTTTTTTGTTGAAATGATTTAGAAAATTAAGATTTCACTGCGATTCTGAAAAAATGAGCGAAAAGAAATTCGTAACTGAATATCTCATAAAAACCGGCATGACCATCACTTTCATGGAAAGCTGCACCTCCGGGCTTCTGGCATCCATGTTTACTGACACTGAGGGCGCGTCGGCAGTATTTAAAGGCAGCCTTGTCACCTATTCAAACGATATGAAGATGGCGGCCGGGGTTGATGCTGCCATTATTGAAAAATACGGCGTTTATTCTGCGGAATGTGCTTCTTCCATGGCAAAAACCGCGCAGCAAAGGTACAAAACCGACATTGCAGTTGGCATTACCGGCACCACCGGAAATCCGGATCCCCTTAATCCGGGAAGTCTTGAGGGCGAGGCTTTCTACTGTATTGTTGTCGGTGATAAATCGTACGACTATCATCTGAAAAAGGATGTAAGCAACCTTTCCCGGGAGGACATCAAGA
>R03__coassemble_1237_pt1 | contig 12259 bp, 8 predicted proteins | sample R03__metabat2_high_PE_063 | metagenome-assembled genome bin R03 | reverse complement strand
AAATCCGGATTGTCAAACTGAAGCCTGTCATTTTCCCAGCCGCACTTCGGGCAGATATCAAAGTCCCCTGACCTTGCGAATTCATAACTGCCGCATACCGGGCAGAGAAAACCTTCCTCTCTTTTTTCTTCCATATAACATCCTCTGCATATCAAAAATCCGCCCGCAAAGCCTGCTGCGGGCTGCCATTCTGCCTTAACAGACACAACACTTCTTTATTGTATACTTTTTAAAGGATAATATCAATTTAAAGTGAATTGCCGTCATTATTGACAATTTTTCAAAGAAAGACTTTACATTTTTACCAATGAGTTATACAATGATTTCAATTTGTTAATGTTTTAACGAAATCATCCACAAGGAGGCAACAATGGAAAAATTAGTTGACAGTGTAGAAGCTCTCTACGAAAAACTCGACGAAATCCGCAAGGCTCAGCGCGAGTTTGCAACCTTTCCCCAGGAAAAGGTTGACGAAATCTTCAAGGCCGCTGCAATGGCAGCAAACCAGGCCCGCATCCCCCTCGCAAAGCTTGCAGTCGAGGAAACCGGCATGGGTATTGTCGAGGACAAGGTCATCAAAAACCACTATGCATCTGAGTACATTTACAATGCATATAAGAACACCAAGACCTGCGGTGTCATCGAGCGTGATCCGGTTTTCGGCATAACTAAAATTGCCGAGCCCATCGGTGTTATCGCTGCGGTAATCCCCACCACCAACCCCACTTCTACTGCCATCTTCAAGACTCTTATCAGCCTTAAGACCAGAAACGGTATCATTATCAGCCCCCATCCCCGTGCTAAAAAGAGCACCATCGCAGCCGCAAAGGTTGTTCTTGATGCAGCAGTTGCAGCAGGCGCTCCCGCGGGAATCATCGGCTGGATTGACGTTCCCTCCCTTGACCTTACAACAACCGTAATGAAGGAAGCGGACATCATCCTTGCTACCGGCGGTCCCGGCATGGTTAAGTCAGCATATTCATCAGGCAAGCCCGCCCTCGGCGTTGGCGCCGGCAACACTCCTGTCATCATGGACAGCAGCTGCGACGTTAAGCTTGCGGTAAACTCAGTTATTCACTCTAAGACCTTCGACAACGGTATGATCTGCGCTTCTGAGCAGTCCGTCATCGTTGACAAGAAGATCTACGAGGCAGTTAAAAAGGAATTCGCAGACAGAGGCTGCTACTTCCTCAATCCCGCCGAGACCGAGAAGGTTCGTAAGACCATCCTCATCAACGGCGCCCTCAATGCAAAAATTGTAGGCCAGAAGGCCGCTACCATCGCAGGTCTTGCAGGCGTAACAGTTCCCGAGACAACCAAGATCATCATCGGCGAGGTTACCTCCGTTGACATTTCAGAGGAGTTCGCACATGAGAAGCTCTCTCCCGTTCTTGCAATGTACAAGGCAGAGAACTTCGAGGACGCTATGGCAAAGGCTTCCCAGCTCATCGCTGACGGCGGCTACGGCCACACCTCTTCTCTCTACATCAACACTGCCACCGAGCAGGAAAAGATTGCAAAATTCAGCGAGGCTATGAAGACCTGCCGAATTGTCATCAACACTCCCTCTTCACACGGTGGAATCGGCGACCTTTACAACTTCCGCATGGCTCCCTCTCTCACCCTCGGCTGCGGCTCATGGGGCGGAAACTCAGTTTCAGAGAACGTTGGCGTCAAGCATCTTATCAACATCAAGACTGTTGCCGAAAGGAGAGAGAACATGCTTTGGTTCAGAGCACCTGAAAAGGTTTACTTCAAGAAGGGCTGCCTCCCCGTTGCTCTTGATGAGCTCAGCAGCTACATGGGCAAGAAGAAAGCCTTCATCGTTACCGATAATTACCTTTACACAAGTGGTTCAACCAAGACTGTCACCGACAAGCTCGATGCAATGGGAATCACCCACACCACCTTCTTCAATGTCACCCCCGACCCGACTCTTGCCTGCGCAAAGGAAGGTCTTGCACAGATGAAGCTCTTCGAGCCCGATGTCATCATCGCAATCGGCGGCGGTTCACCCATGGACGCTGCAAAGATTATGTGGGTTATGTATGAGCATCCCGAGGTTGATTTCATGGACCTTGCAATGCGTTTCATGGATATCAGAAAGAGAATCTACACCTTCCCCAAGATGGGCGAGAAGGCTTATTTCGTAGCCATCCCCACTTCTTCAGGAACCGGTTCCGAGGTTACTCCCTTCGCGGTTATCACCGACGAGAAGACCGGCACCAAGTATCCCCTTGCTGATTACGAGCTCATGCCCAAGATGGCAATCATCGATGCAGACATGATGATGAACCAGCCCAAGGGTCTTACAAGCGCATCAGGTATCGATGCCCTTACCCACGCTCTGGAGGCTTACGCTTCAATCATGGCAACAAGCTTCTCAGACGGCCCGGCTCTCAAGGCCATGAAGATGATCTTCGAGTATCTGCCCTCTGCATATGAAAAGGGTGCCGCAGATGCCACCGCCCGCGAGAAGATGGCCGAGGCTTCCACCCTTGCCGGTATGGCCTTCGCAAATGCCTTCCTGGGCGTATGCCACTCAATGGCCCACAAACTCGGCGCATATCATCATCTTCCCCATGGTGTTGCAAACGCCCTCCTCATCACCGAGGTAATGCGCTTCAATGCCGCTGAGGTTCCCACAAAGATGGGCACCTTCTCTCAGTACCAGTATCCTCACACTCTCGACAGATATGTTGAGTGCGCTGAGTACTGCGGAATCAAGGGCAGAAGCAAGGCCGAGAAATTCGAGAACTTCATCGCTGCCATCGAGGACCTCAAGGACAAGATCGGCATCAAGAAGACCATCGCCGAGTACGGAATCTCAGAGGAAGACTTCCTTGCAACCCTCGACGAGATGGTTGAAAATGCATTCGATGACCAGTGTACAGGTGCTAACCCCAGATATCCTCTCATGAGCGAAATCAAGGAAATGTACCTCAAGGCATACTACGGCAAGTAAGATAAAGGGGGTTTATCATGAAATTAAAGAATTGTATCTCAAAGGGAAATCTTAAGAGTGTATATGTTGAAGGCGGCAAGGCCATCAAGGTTTTCGACAAGAAGTATAACAAGTCAGACGTGCTCTATGAGGCTCTCAACACCGCCCGTGTTGAGGACGCCGGAGCCGAGGTTCCCAAGCTTTTATCAGTTGACGTGATTGACGGCCAGTGGGCCATCACCAGCGAGTTCATCGAGGGAAAAACCTTAAAGCAGCTCATGCAGGAAAATCCCCGCAAGATGGACTCATACCTTAACAAGATGGTTGATCTTCAGATTTCCATCCACTCTCACACCAACCACCTCCTTGTAAAGCTCAAGGACAAGCTCACCCGCCAGATCAACGAGCTCGACTGCATCGACGAGGCTGACAAGTACGAGCTTCTCACCCACCTTGCACGCATGCCCAAGCATGTCAAGCTTCTCCACGGCGACTTCTCTCCCGAGAACATCATCGTCACCGAGAAGGGCAAGCTTGTTGCAGTTGACTGGGTTCACGCTACCCAGGGCAACGCAAGTGCCGATGTTGCAAGAACCTATCTCCTTCTTGCTCTGGACGACATCAAGGTTGCCGACAAGTATCTCGCAAAGTTCTGCGAGAAGACCGGCACCGCCCAGAAGTACGTCCAGGAATGGCTTCCCATCGTAGCTGCAGCACAGCTCGAGAAGAAGCGTCCCGAGGAGAAGGAACTTCTCGAGAAGTGGATCGCAATCGGCGACTTCATGTAATGGGACAAGGGGGACGGTTCTTACTGTCCCATTTTGAGAGCGCTCACTATCGTGGGCGCTCTTTTTGCGTCCTGCTGCAGAATGCACCGTGGCAGGGCGGCAGACAGACCACGCTTGTCCGGATTTGTATCCACCCCAGACAAACCACGCTTGTCCGGAGTTGTATCCGCCGCAGACACGCTCCCGCTCTTGCCGCGACGTAGCGGTACTAAATTCGCGCATGCGCTCATTAAGTACCGACGCCGCTCTAAGGTCTGCTACGCGGATCACAAACTCCGGACGCGCTGGTTGCGGACAAATGTTGGGGCGCATATGGCAAATTTACAGTTTGCCCAAAGCACCGGGAGGCATATGGCAGATTTGCCAAGCGACTTAGTGAGGCGAGTATATTTCACTTTGCGAAATGCACAGCTGGACGGGGGCAAAATGGCATGGATGCCATTTTGACGCGAACACGTGGCACGGATGCCACGGAGAGCGACCCCGGGAAGCAAAGCATGAGCTTAGTGAAATAACAAGCCGAACGATTAGCGGGCAAACTGCCTATGCGACCGGTGCAGGAAACGAGCAGATTTGCCGTATGCGCCCCGGAGTCTGCGTCAAAACAGCGCGTCCGGGCAGATGCCTTGTCGTGGGGCGGGGCCATCATACGAATTCGCGCCGCAGGATAAGCACAAAAAAAGACCACAGGAAAACGAGTTTCCTGTGGTCGAAATTACTGGGCCTTACTTTTTAGTAAATGTCGAAGAGAGTCTCAACAATCTTGTTGTTCTTGCAGTTGTTGATGATGGTCTTCTGGGTAGACTTTACTGTGCTTCTGATGCTTGACTGCTTGCTTGATGAGGGTGTTGTAACACTGTATCCGCTGGGCAGCTTGTCGCTTGAGCTTCCTGAGAAGCCGTAAATGTTAGACCAGGTCTTGATGGTGAAGGGAGCGATGTAATAGTTATAGCCGTTGTCATATGAGATGCAGTTGGTCATATAAGCTGTTACAGAGCTGTTGTTGTTGTCGAAGCCCTTGCTGTCGTGGCCGATTGCAAGACAGTTCTTAAGGGTTCTTGTGCATGAGCTTGTGGTGTTGACTGAACCAACCTTGAAGCCGTTGGGGTTGCCCTCATATGAGCTAACCCAGGTTGAGGGGCTTACGGTTCCGCTCTCTGTTACGATGAACTTTGAGGTGGGAAGTGAGAAGGTTCCGGCAGCATACTTGGTTGCGAAGGTTGAGTCCTTTGCGGTGATAAGCTCGATAAGGAAAAGATCGGTATCAAGCGAGTTGCCGTTGTCAAAGTCGTACTTGCCGGTGAAGATGGTGGGATCACCGTTGTTCCATACTGCACACTCGGTGTAGGTAAGGTCATAGGTAAGTCCGTCTGACTTGTCATATGAATCCCAGCCGTCATCTGAGTTCTCCCATGCATAGCATGCGTAGAAGGTGTTGCCCTTGCCGGCTGCAAGCTTGGGTGCAAATCCGTCGGCGTTACCGCCCTCGGTGTAGACATCACAGTTTCTGTAGCTGTATACATACTTGATGGTGTTTGAGTATGCGCCCTGGGTAATCTGAAGGCCTGCGTCATTGCAGTAGCGGATGATGCAGTCTGCGATGGTATTTTTACCTGCTGAAGAGCCCTTGATCTGGATTCCGTTGTCGGGAGTCTTCTGGATGATAAGGTTCTGAACAGTGTAGCCGCTTCCGGTAATTCTGATGCCTACTGCAGAGTCGCTTGTTGACTTGCCGATGTAGGATTTTCTGAAGGCTGAGAAGTCAAGCACGGGATAGGTTCCGTCTGAGTTCTTAACGCCGATGATTGAAACGCCTGAGCTAGACTTTGAAAGTGCAATCTGACCGGTGCAGCTGATTGTGGTTCCGCTTACATATACCTTGCCGCCGCCTGCTTTTTCTGCTGCTGAGATAGCTGAAACAAGGTCGCTGTAGCTTGTTACAACAGTTCCGTCAGAGGTGCTTGTAGACGAGCTTGATGATGAGCTTGACGAACTTGAAGAGCTTGATGATGAGCTGCTTGAAGATGAGCTTGATGAGCTGCCGGGAGCTGTTGCGGTCTCAAAACCGAAGAGCTGGCATGAGTTCTCATAGTAGGTCCAGGTGTCGATGTTTCCGCCCTCTGATGTAGAGAAGTCATATACATCGATTGCCTTTGTGTCATCGGTACATCTTGCAAGAATTCCGTAATATCCGCTTGAATTCTGAACAAGCTTGAACTCCTGGGGAGTAAGGCCGTTTGCAGTCCATACCTGAACATTGGTTCCGTCGGCATTCACGCCATTGGGGATATCCATCATGTAGCCGGTGCCGTTCTTAAGGGTAATGTATCCGTCAGAGGTGTTGGTAACATACCACTTCTGGCCGGTCTTGCCGGTGCCTGCGCCCTGCTCTACATTAGCGCCGTCTGAACCGGTGTTGTTTGCAACCTGAAGGTACATCTGGCTGTTGGTGTTCTTGATGTAATACCAGCCATCACTGATTGTCGCATAGTCTGAACGGATTGTTGAGGCTGTGCTTGAGCTTGATGAAGAGCTTGAAGATGAGCTTGATGAAGAGCTTGATGAGCTGCTTTATGAGCTGCTTGAAGATGATGAGCTTGAATCAACCTGGATATTGTAAATGTTGATTCCGCTTCCTGCTGAATAAACTTAAATATATCCTGATGAGCCTGAATAGCTGTAGCTCTGAAGGCTTGCGGTTTTAGCTGCTGAAAGAGTGGTGAGCTGATTTCCGCTTGCATCTGCAACTACAAGGCTTCTGGTGCTGCTTCCTGAGCTTCTGAGCACGACCTTGATGGTGTCCTCTCCGCTTACGGGAACCATAACTGCCCTGTAAGAGGTGCTGCCTGTTCCGCCAAGGGCAAGACAGTAGGTATAATCAGTACTGTCAACAGTAACTGATTCTGATTTCACGCTCATGGTCTTTGAGCTTGTGGCGATCAGGGTAAGATCGTCAACGGTAACGGTGCTTGAAATTGTTCCAAGACTTTTGAATGAGGAATTCTTGAAATTCCAGGAGGTTGATGCTGCAAATACCGAAACGGTCATTCCCGCAAGAAGACATGCCATGGTAAATGCAACGCACATTAACTGCCAAATTCTTGTTTTTAATACTCTTTTCATTTTTCTTCCTTCTCCATATACATGACAATGTTTAGGTTTATCGCAGCCTTCATCCATCCCCCCTAAATCAATGGTAATCCGGACTACGAAAAACTTTCGCACGATTATAATATATCAGCAAAATCTCAATAAAGTAAATTATCTTATTTTCACCAAATCCAATCTTACCAATTATGAAAAAATAACAAAAAAGCGGGCAGTGAGCGCGTCCGGATTTGTATCCGCCGCAGACACGCTCCCGCTCTTGCCGCGACGTAGCGGTACTAAATTCGCGCATGCGCTCATTAAGTACCGACGCCGCTCTAAGGTCTGCTACGCGGATTACAAACTCCGGACGCGCTAAGTATCGCCTCGCTCATGACCTCCGCGGCAATCGTGCCCACAAGGTCAATGTCCGCCTTTACATGGCCGGTTGAAACTGCGTAGATGCTGTCACCGTCAGCCGAGGTGTGCACGGGCCTGATGCTTCTTGCATAGCCGTTGTGGGCCATCGATGCGATCTTGCAGAGGGAGGTCTTGTCAAACTCCCCGTTTGTGATTATGATTCCGATGGTGGTGTTGCCCGTAAATTTGTTTTCTACAACCTCTGTGCTTTTAAGCATCCACTCCAGGGTGTCGTCAAAGCCTGATTTGTCGGGTTTTAAAAGGCCCGCCACCTTCTTACCGGTCCTGTGGTCAAAAACGTCTCCAAGGGCGTTTACGACAACCACAGCCCCTATCTTCAAATCTCCTATCCTAATCGCATAGCTTCCGATTCCGGATTTCATGCAGGTATCCATCCCCCGCCATTTGCCGACAGTTGCGCCGCAACCTGCGCCGTAGCTTCCGTCACGGTAATTTCCGCCGCTTAGGGCCGCCTTTGCAGCCTCATAGCCATAGCTTCTGTCGGGGCGCACATCGCTTCTTCCGACTGTAAGATCAAAGATGTCGGACTGGCATACGAGGGGCACCTTGCATACCCCCACATCAAAGCCGATGCCCTGCTCCTCAAGATAATCCATGACCCCGTCTGCTGCCCCAAGTCCGTAGGCGCTTCCCCCTGCAAACACAATCCCGTGAATGCATTTAGCGCTTGCGGTGGGTTTTAAAAGCTCCGATTCGCGGGAGGCAGGTCCGCCGCCCCTTACGTCAAGCCCCGCAGGCATGCCCTCCTTTGACACAAATACCGTGCAGCCCGTGGCAGCTTCGGCATTTTCATACTGGCCGATGTATATATTTTCGATGTCTGTTATTTTGATTTCTTCCAAAGTTTTATTTCCTTACGGCATTTTATGTGTCCAAAATATTTCCGGCATATGATTCTGCTCAGATAATCCCGGCGTCTGCGATTCGCCGCATCCTCTCATCCATCTCATGATAAACAGTACCAAGAGGCCAGGGCATTTCAAGTATATATTCCCTGTCCCTCCTCTGCAGCCCTTCAAGACATTTTTCGAATTCTTTCCTGTCCTTATAGAGCCTTGTTCCGAAATCGACCGCCACATACTTTCTGGCAGAAATATCGACAGGCTCTGTGACTCTTCTCATGCTGGTTCTGCCAAAGGAGTCCGTGTCCTTCACATAGGATACCTTCTCAATCTTCTCCTCCGGCTTTTCAAGGCAGATCTTCCCGGTATTTATAAAATGCTCAAATACAATTTGTCCGATTTTGTCTTTGGGAAGGGGATAATCAAGCTTTTCGGATATCTCGCTCACAGTAAGCCCCAGATCCGCCATATGCCGCACATCCGCCCCGCCTGCAAAATCATTTACAAAATTCGACAGCGCTTCCTCAAATTTCATCACACCCACATCTTCTCGCCGGCGGCGATTTCCTCGATGACCTCACGGTCGCTGAAGTGGTGCTTTACGCCCTTTATCTCCTGATAGTCCTCATGACCCTTGCCGGCGATGATTATCATGTCGCCCTTTTTTGCGAACTGGAGGGCGTAGGCGATGGCCTCACGGCGGTCCTCAATGACCGTATAAGCTCCGCCGCCTTTTTTGACGCCTACGATAATGTCGTTGATGATGTCCTTTGGTTCCTCATTTCTCGGGTTGTCGGAGGTTACGATGGTAAAGTCCGCCAGGCGGCTTGAAACCTCACCCATCTCGAAACGTCTGTCCCGGGAACGGTTTCCGCCGCAGCCGAAGAGGCAGACTATTCTCTCGGGGTTGTATTTTCTGATTGAGCTTAAAAGGCTCTCAAGGCTCAGGGCGTTGTGGGCGTAGTCAACCATGACCGAGAAATTCTCGGAAACAGGCACAAGCTCACATCTTCCCTTGACGGATACATTACGCAATGCGTTAACTATCCTGCCGGTTTCCTTCACAAAATGCCTGCAGATTGCAATGGCACAGAGTGAGTTGTGAAGGGAGAAATCTCCGGGCACGTTCACGGTGACAGGGCAGGTTTCACTGCCGCATCTTAACATGTATTTTATGCCTGCGATGCCATCCTCCCGGAAAAGCTCAAGGCCGTCGCCGCACACATCCGCCTTTTCTGTCTCACCGTAGGTTTCCTTTTTGCAGCCCGCCATTTTCATCATATCCTGGGCATACTTATCATCTATATTGAAAATACCGGTTTTGCACTGGCCAAAAAGCATGGCCTTGCAGTTCATGTAATCGGCGAAATCCCTGTGCTCGTTGGGGCCTATGTGGTCCTCGGAAAGATTTGTAAATACGCCGTAATCAAAGGTGAAGCCTCCAACACGGTGAAGCATAAGTCCCTGTGAGGAAACCTCCATGACAACATAGTGAATTCCCCTTGAAACCATCTTTGCAAAGGTTTCCTGGACAATGTAGGATTCCGGGGTCGTATTCACGGCGGGAATGTGCTCATCTCCGATTATGGTCTCGATTGTACCTATAAGTCCGCAGGATAAACCGCAGGCCTCAAGAACATTTTTCACCATATAGGTTGTGGTGGTTTTGCCCTTTGTGCCTGTGATGCCGATGGTCACAAGCTTCTCAGCGGGATAGTCGAAATAGGCTGCGGAAAGCTGAGCTAAGGCAAGTCTTGTATCCTTAACGAGAATGACCGCAAGGTCAGAGGGAAGCTGCTGTTCCTTTGTAATATCCCTCTCCACAACAATCGCCCCGGCGCCCTTTATGGCAACCTCATCCGCCTTGTCATGTCCGTCGAAGGTTGCGCCCTTGATGCAGACGAACAGATCGCCCTTTGACACCTTCCTCGAATCATATACAAGACTGTTTATTTCCCTGTCAGAGCCCTGCAGGATCTCATATTCCATTTTCTCGAGAAGTACTGAAAGTTTCATGATTTTTCTCCTTAATATCCGTCAATAAAACCCGTAATTTACTTTAGCCTTTGATTGTAAAAAAGTACCTTCGCAGCGGAAGGTACTTATTTTTTTATAGTGCGTCCGGATCAACCTCGCCAGTGCAGATAACTGCCGCAGGGCCTGTCATATAAACGATTCCGTCAGTTTCCGGATTATATTCAACTGTAATATCACCGCCCAGGGCGTGGACAGTGATTTTGTTGTCCGTAAGTCCCGAAAGCACGCAGGCAACACCGATTGCGCAGCAGCCCGTGCCGCAGCATAAGGTCTCCCCGCTGCCCCTTTCGTAAACCCTCATCTCGACCTCACTGCGTGAAAGCACACGGACAAACTCGGTGTTTACCCTGTCCGGGAAGTAGGGATGATTTTCAAAGGCAGGGCCCATCTTATTAAGATCAAGATTCTTCACAGGTTCGTCAATGAAGATGACGCTGTGGGGATTTCCCATTGATACAGGGGTTGTAAGGTAAGTTTTTCCGTCGACCTCATAGGGGACCTGAACCAAGGGTTCGTCGGTCTGTCCCGGGAAGCGTGCGGGAATGTCGACGGGCTTAAGAATGGGCTCATTCATGTCAACACGAATCCTTACCGCCTTGCCGTTTTCAACCGTAAGGTCGAGGGTCTTGATTCCGGATAAGGTCTCAACGGTGAAATGGGTCTTGTCCGTAAGTCCGAAATCATATACATATTTTCCCACGCAGCGGATGCCGTTTCCGCACATCTTTCCCTGTGAGCCGTCTGCATTGTACATGTCCATGCGAAAATCCGCCTTCTGGGAGGGGCAGATGCAGATAAGTCCGTCAGAGCCGATTCCGGTGTTTCTGTGGGAAACCTTAATGGAAACCTCCGGGCGCTTCTCCTCGGGGAGATTCTCGTGTATGCAGTCAACGTAAACATAATCGTTTCCTGCACCGTGCATTTTTGTAAATTTCATGTTCTTTCTCCGTCTTTTTCGGATTAAATATAAAAAGGGAAGTAGGACGATAAGCCGGGTTATGTCGTTGGGAAATCATCTATCTGATATACCTGTTGCCAGGCACCTTTAGCGGCTATTTACGGCAATTGGGTGGACGGCCCTGCCGAGCTCTGCCTTGCTTCGGATGGGGTTTACACGGCTTCCCCTGTTGCCAGAGGAACGGTGGTCTCTTACACTCACCTTTTCACCCTTACCACAAAGTGGCGGTTCTTTTCTGTTGCACTGTCCCTGGAGTCGCCTCCGCCGGACGTTATCCGGCATCCTGTCCATGAAGCCCGGACTTTCCTCATCCCCGAGGGGACGCGATTTCCTGTCCTGCTTCCCGTTTTTATTAAGTTTTCGTCTGCATTATAGCAGACCTTTTCGATGCTGTCATCGCCTATTTGCGGCGCTTAAGCAAAAGGTTTTTCGCCCTGCATTTTCCTATACCGGGAAAATACTTCCGCCGATAAACTCCCTTGCAAGAGAATTGTTCACAATGTCCTCCGGAGGGATTGGCAGGAAATATTCAAGGAGCTTGAGAAGACGCTTTGCCTCGGGATACTCGGGGGCATCCTTTGCGATGGCGAAAAGCTGGGGCTCCGCATAAATCTTGAGCACCGCAAGCTCGTAAATGAGTGCGGAATTGAACATTACATCCGCCTCCTCCTGGAAGGGGAAAATGTAATTTTCCTCGCCTCTCCGGACGCTCTCCCACATTGCGATTGTCTCCTGAACTGAGGAGCCGCGGGTTCTTGCGTCCCTTACCATACGGCGGATAAGACGGCCGTCGGTGGTGGGAAGGGGATTGTGCTCGTCAATTGAAAGCTGTGTCAGGGCGCTGATGTAAATCTTGAACTTGCTCTCTGCGGGAAGGGCATAGGTCATCTTCTCGTTAAGTCCGTGAATGCCCTCGATTACAAGGATATCGCCGTCTGATATTTTGAGCATGTCCCCCTTGTATTCACGCTTTCCGGTCTTGAAATTGTAATTGGGCATCTCAACGGTCTCCCCGTTTAAAAGGGCGATCATGTTTTTGTTGAAAAGCTCCACATCAAGGGCCTCAAGACACTCGAAATCAAAGTTTCCGTTCTCATCCCTGGGGGTGAATTCATGGTCCTTGTAGAACATGTCAAGGGGTACCGGATGGGGAGTTATTCCC
>R03__coassemble_1228_pt1 | contig 12293 bp, 4 predicted proteins | sample R03__metabat2_high_PE_063 | metagenome-assembled genome bin R03 | reverse complement strand
CCGGCATGGGCGGCTTCTCGGCCTCCGGCGCGGGTGCCTCTGCGACGGGCTCGGCAACCTCCGGCTCTGCTGCAACCTCAGGTTCTGCTACGGCCTCGGGCTCTGCTGCAACTTCCAGCTCTACCGCGGCCTCTTCGGCTGCAATCTCTTCAGCCTCGGCAGCCTCATCAACTGCCACCTCAGCAACCTCAGGTTCTGCTACGGCCTCGGGCTCTGCAATAGCTTCATCAATCGCAACCTCGGGCTCTGCGACAACCTCATCAACCTCGGCCTCGCCAGCCGGCTCCCCGAACATATCCATGGCAGGAAGGTCTTCCATCACAACCGGTGCTTCCTCCAGGGCGTCACTCTCGGGGGCAACAAATACGGGGGGTTCAGGCACATTTGCCATGGCGGGTGCAACGGGCTGCTGTACCTGAACTACGCTTGCGCCTGCAAGAGCCATCTGGTTGATGCTCTGGTAAATCTCGTTCTTGATGGAAAGCTCCATCTCGCGCATCTTCGATGCAAGCTCGGCCTGACGAAGATCGCTCTCCTTGCTGTTCTGGGAATTTGCCTCCTGGGTTTTCTCAAGAAGCTTCTCGTTGTTCTCCGCAAGGAGGTCCTCAAACTGGAACAGCTTCTCGATAAGCTTGTCGTTTGAGTTCATGAGGGCGTCGGTGTTTTCCTTGCTTCGGTTGATGGTAACCTTTGCAACGGCCTTCTGCGCCTCGATAATTTCCTCTGCGGGCATCTCAAGCTTCTCATCCATGGAAGTAAGAGTTTCCGCAAGGCTATCAAAGTATTTTCTGAAGAGGATATATGAAGCCTTCTCGGTTTTGTAAATGCCGTCGTACTGGTCGCGGCGGTATTCCTCGCGCCTGTTACTCACCTCAACCAGCGTATTTATAAGAAAATACAGGTCCCCAAGGATAAGCACGCCGAACAGCGCAATTGACACGAATCCCAGCGGGTTGTTGATCATGAGATAAAGCTCAACAAGTACCAGCAGGGTTCCGAGAATACTTGAAAATATGATTTTTAATCTGTCTTTTGAAGCCTGAGCTTCATTGTAATTTGGTTCCATAAACCCCCTCCTGAGATGCCATGGAAAAACGGTATCATACCCCTGTATCATAGCATAAACCCCTTGTATTTGCCATTATTTCGCAAACACAAGGGGCCTCATTTTCTTAAAATATAACTTTAGGACTAATACCCTTCCTCATTTCTCATCAGAAAATTCCGAAAATCTTCTCGCTGAAGGAATTGTAAAGGTCGTCGTAGGTTGTGTAACCCATGTTCTCATTGTTCCTGAAAGCTTTGTGCCAATGGTCCAGAATTCCGTCGCAAAGAAGCTTTGAATCCTCATTTTCAAGAAGCTGGATGAGGGGGAACACATAGTAGATCATGAAGAGGTTCATGTCTGTCTGGCGGTCCATGCGGATTTTGCCGTTCTTTCCGAAGACAGCGCGGGCGCCGGTTTCAAGGGCCGCGGCGATTTCGGAAATGCAGGCAGCCTTGTCATCCGCCTCATTCACGGACTTAAGCATGTCGCGGAACTCGGTCTCAAACCTTCCGCGGAATTCCTCCATGTTGGCGCGGTAGCTCTTCTTTTTAAGGCGTCTTAAAAGCCTTGCATATTCTCCGAATATGGCTTCTGTATTTTCTAACATATTTTTCCTCTTAATTTTCAAATAAATCCATCCCCGGCAAACCTCTCGGCCGGCAGTGCGGCCTGTCGCATGAACCCCGGCTCCACATTAAATCGGGTTTCGGTTAATCGTAAAGGTTGGGGGCAATGTCGTCATTGTCCATGTTCTCGGCGTCGTACCAGTAGCCGTCGGTGGAAACATCGGAAACAGTCTCGCCGTTGGCAATCTTCGTGAGAACCTCAACGGCAATCTGGCCCATGGCAAGGGGCGACTGGGTAACGGCTCCTAATATGGTGCCCTCACGGACAGCCTTTTTGGTGATGGATCCGGCATCAAATCCAACGATGACAACGCCTTCATCAGCAGTTTCAACCACTTCATTGGCGGGATCTTCGCTGTCGGTTGAAGTATCAGCTGAGGTATCAGTTCCGGAAGTCGTATCCGTTCCTGCCGCAGCGGCGGCTGCGGCCTTTGCGGCAGCCTCCTTCTCGGCCTTCTTTGCCTTTTCGGCCTCTATTTCGGTCTGGGCGGAAATAATGCCCTCGGTTGCAATCTGGTTGCTGCCGAAAACGGCAATGGTATCTTCCTTCGAAAGAAGCTTGTCAGCCTCCTTCGCGCAAAGCTCAACTGTGGTGTCGGAGGGAACACAGACCTCGATGATAACGTCCGCCTCAAGGTCCGATTCTGCCTCGCCGGAAATGCCAAGAACATAGGCATCATTGCCGGTTACTGCAACAGAAACATCGTTGTCTGCGGCAAGCTCCATAAATCTGTCAATAAAACCGAGGCCACGGGCGGTGACTGACTCGGAAACGGAATCCTGGTTGATCTCGCCGACGCGGACCTGTCCGCCTTTGCCCAGTGATTTTTCGATTTCAGAATAAAGATGCTCGGCGGCTGTTGCTCCGGCGCCGTAGTTGTCGGTGGCGATGGTGGATTTTACCGAGCCCGCCGGGGCATCCGGAACGCCCGAGTCAAAGCAGACAACGGGGATTCCCGCATCCATGGCCGCCTGAAGGGACGGAATGACCGCCTCCCTGTCACAGGCCGCAATGGCGATTCCGTCAGGATGCTTTTCGATTGCGGCGTTTATAAGATTTATCTGGGCATCGCTGTCGGACTCGGTGTTGGGACCGTTAATGTCAACGTTTACGCCAAGTTCCTTGGCGCGCTCCTCAACGCCCTCAACCGACGCCTCCCAGTAGGATGACTGGTAACTTTTAATGACAACCTCGAAGGAATAATCCTTGGCAGCCTCCACGGTTTCCTCCTCGGCCTCCTCAGCCTCGAGAAGATCCTCCACGGTAATGTTCGGATCAATGGAAAGCTCATCCTTTTTGCCGCAGCCCGCCATAAGCGATGCTGCCATTACAATTGTCATAAAAGCTGCTAAAACTCTCTTTTTCATTAATTCTCCGTTAAGCAAAAGCGGGCATTTGCGGCCCGCTTCGCTGACTGCTCATGAACAGCTGCTGCCGTTCAGGTTAGTTTAATCAAACAATGTGACAGCGCCGATTCCGGTCTCCTCCGAATCGACCGGTGCCTCCTTGTAAACGTAGGTGGGAATAAGTGCTGCGCGCTCCTCCTCGTTTATGGACTGGGTTTTGCTAAGGGTTTCTTCCTTCTGCTTCAGGGCTGCCTTGTGATCTGCATACTTTTCAAGACGAACTGCAGTGGATTTCTTTCTTTCGGCGATAAAGTCACCTGTGGTTTCTGTGCCTGAGGTGACAAGGGAGAAGGGGCTTTCAGCTGTAGTGCTGTCCTCCTCCGAACTTCCGACAAAGGAAATCGCGGTTGTTTCAGAATCTGATTCTGCTGACGAATCCGAAGAATCGATGAATTCAATATCCGTATCGTCCGAAACGAATTCAATATCTGATTCCGTCTGGGTTTCAGTCTTCTCGGGGGCTACCCTTGTGGTGCCCTCAGTGGCGTTGGTGGTTACGGAAACATTTCCGCCCGAATCCTGGATAAGCTGATCCTGTTCGGTGCGGATTGCCACATGCTCGGGGGCCTCGGTCCTTGTCTGGGCCGGGGTGACGCTGTAGGAAGAAAGCTCCTCAGCCTCGGATTCAAGTATGTACTCGCCGTTGTAAAGGACGTAATCGTTCTTTCTGTAATCGCCGGTGTTGATGCCGTCGTAGGTGTCAGCCATGTCCTTGATCACAGAACCAACGTAGTCGCAGGTGGCCTGGTCGGGATGAACACCGTCAGTGTAAGCGACGGTCATGGCGCTGGTCTCGATGACGGTAACTCCGGTCAGGGAATGAATCGCCGAAGTGTATGCCTGGTTGTAGAAGGGCACAAGCACGAAGATGGGAACATCGGGGTAGCGCTCCTGAACCATGGAAACGAATTTTGCGTACTCCTCGGTAACTGCCTCGGTGACGGTCATTCCATCGGGAATTTCGATGGTCTGCTGAACATAGGTCGCCGTCTGGTCCACGGTGGTTGTGGTGCCGTCCGCGTTGACAATAACGTTCGCCTGATCACCGGCAGCCTGATCGCCGGTCTGCTCGCCCTCTGCGGCAGTTGTATTTTCGCCGTTTTCGTTCTCGCCGTCCTCGTCAGTGTTCGTCTGGGCCTCAAGCTTCAGGTCGTTTGAACCGAAGGAAAGGAAAATCTTGCTGGGGTGGCAGTGGATGGGAGTCTCGGTGAAGAACTCGGTCGCTGCGGCGTAATACTCGGTTTTGATAAGTCCCGAACCGGGGGCTGCAACCGCAACGGGAAGACGTCTCTCGTAGGGAATGACATCGTACTGGGTCGCCGCCTCGTAGGGGATTGACTCGACGAAAGAGCTCTCGCCGGCGCTGATGTCATTCATGCCCTCGAAAAGGGAATCGCCAAGGAAAAGATACTGCTCCTTGTCGATGGAAACGGCATTTCCTTCGCCGATGTTTACGGATTTAATGGTTACGCTTGAGTTGTACTCATGCCTTGCGCTGTCCACATAGATGCAGACATCATGCCAGCCCATGTCCGGAAGCTCGACCGTGCCGTTTGAGATACGGTAGGGCTCGCCGTCATCAACGCAGGCCGCCATGGTGATGGAGCCTACGATGCCAAGCTCAAGCTCCACTTTGTCAGTACCGAAAACCTTGAAGGATAAGGAAGAACCGGGATGGGTAGTGGTGGGCTCGCCGTCCTTGTCCTCCCAGGCGCCGTAAAGGTGGTCGTAATAGGTGTCAAAAACGGAAACCGCCGCCTCCTCGGCGTAGGCTGCTGCCTTGCGCTCCTCAGCCTCCTTTGCAAGCTGCTCGGGGGTTTTCACCTCGACCGCAGCCGCGCTTTCGGCCTCCGCGGTTTTCGCCGCAGTCTCTGCCTTCTTTGCCTGATATTCCTTCCATGCAGCGGCATTCTTGATAGCCTGCTCTATGGTTTTCTTTCTCTCAGCCTCGGTCTTCTCGGCTTCCTTTGCAGCCTTGGCCTCTTCCGCCGCCTGCTTCTTTGCTGCTGCCTCGGCCTCACGCTTTGCCTTGGCCTCCTCGGCTGCCTTCTGTTTTACATATCTTGTGTTTGTTGATGCGGTATCCTTTTTATCAACGGTTCCGTCGGTTATATAGCCCGAGGGCGCAGCGATTGCCACGTTTACGGCAGGGCTTACCGCCATTGATGATATTAAGATAGCCGCTACTAATTTTTTGAAATTCATAATTTGTCCTCTGAAAAGCTCTCTCAAAACGCATTGCGTCACTTTTCCGACTATCATATTATCACGATTGCACTCTTTCTACAACAGTAATTTAGTCCTAAAAAGCGACATTTACGCTTCTAAAACACCGGACACTGTAAATATAAAACATAAAAACCCCCGAACCTGAAAAAGATCCGGGGGATTCATCTTAAAGTGCTACCGTCTCTTGCAATATGCAAGAACACGACCTTCAAGCTTATTTAATTACCTGATGTTGAGATTTGTCTTGTAAGCCTTGCCGTTAAGGTTTGCGGTAAGAGCAACCTTGCCCTTCTCAGAGCCGCCCATAATCTTGACATCACCGCTCTCGTCAACGGTAAGATAAGCGATATCCACGCCCTTCTTGCTGGTTACGGTAGTGACGGTTCCGACAGACAGGGTCTGGGCGGTCTTGCCGCTTCCTACGGTCCAGACGATGGCGTTGCTGTTGAAGTCAGACTTTGAAACATCGCTGATGGTGGTCTTGTTGCCGCCGTAAACGGTAAGTCCAACGCTTGCTGAGATAGAGTCGTCACTCTCTGCAAGAAGGTTCTTGGCAGTGGGTGCTCCGTCAGCAAAGGATCTGAAGATAACGTATTTCTTAACATCCTTGTGGATCTCAACAACCTCGGTATTTACAACGAGGACATCGCCCTCTCCGTTCACGAGCTTAACTGCGTACTTGCCGCCGGCAACCTTCTTGTTTGCAACGGTGGTAAGGAGAGTGCGGTTGTTCTTCTTTTCAACCTTGAGCTTTGCGTATTTCTTGAGGGCGTTCACGTCAGCCTTTGCATCGGTTGTTGCAAGCCACTGTGCGGAATCCGCATCTGTTACGAAGCTGTCAACATAGCCTGCAAGCTTCCAGTCCATACCGGGAAGGTAAACCTTGATGGGTGCGTTTACGGTGATAACGCCGCCTGTTGCTGTGGTACCGTCCGCATCTGCGTTGACGAACTTGTAACCCTCAACCTTGCCCTTTGCATTGAGAGAGGGCTGGGTGTAGATGGTGTCGGTTTCATTTGCGGCAACCTTGTCGATTGCTGTACGGGGGTCGTATGCGGTACACCACTGAACATCGGTCCATGAACCGTCTGTGATGCAGCCTGCATTTGCGGTTACTACGCTCTCAACGGTGTCGAGAGGAAGTGTGTTGTATGAGTAGGGAAGCTGCTCGTCGGTGCCATACTCAAACTCGAATGCGAATGCATTTCCGTTCTCATCTGTGGGAGGAGTGGTCTTGCTGTAATTTTCTTTGCCTACAATGCTTGAAGACCATGCCCAGTTGTTGATGGTGGACTTGTCCTTCCAGGTGAAGCCTGCGGTGAAGAGGTTGTCACCGTCGTTGTCCCAGCTGCTGCCGGTGTAGGTTCCCTTAGAGTTTGTAATCTGTGAATTTACGATGAGGCTTCGGTTGTATGCCTTCTTGAAATAGATTGTCCAGGGAGAGCTCATGTTTCCAAGGTCATCACCCTGGCACTCGGCGCCGGTGATGGGCTCCTCGATACCCTTGAATACACAGGTGTCGGCCGCGATACATGCACCGTTTCTTGCGTTAAGGCAGCGGCTTAACTTGTAATCGCTTGCTGCGCCTGAGAATGAGGAAAGTGAAAGAACTTCCTGGTGGGTTGAGTCATCGATGAAGCAGTTGATGAGGTGTCCTGTACCCTGACGGATCATGGGAACACGCTGTCCAACGTTGATGTAGTGGTTGTAAGCAAGGGTAAGGCGGATGTTGCTGTTTGCGTCCTTGGTAACATTGCCGTTGCCGTCGACGTAATCAACATAATCCTTGTCGCCTGAGCCTGAAAGGTGGCACTTTTTATGATAAGCGGAATACTCCATAACCTCCTGAGGAGTGACACCCTTGTCGCGGAAGGTCTTGTAAACGCCGCCTGAAAGCTTGTCTGCCTGATAGAGGCTCTCCATGAAGTTGATTGAGGTGTAAATTGCGCTGCCGCTCTCAATGTCGGTGAAGGCATCCTGGCCGATCTTGCACCAGGTGATTGAGATACCGTTTGAACCGTTCTCGATATCGGTGTTTCCGTCGAAGGCAACATCGAAGGTGCAGTGGTCGATCCAGATGTTCTTTCCGCCGTTAAGCTTGAGGTTTGACCAGCCTACTGCCTTCTGCTTGCCGTCATCATCCCACTGCCACATATCCTTGAAGTGGATGTTTCGGATTACGATGTCGGAGGCTGATGCATTAATCTTTGTCTCAACATGGCTGATGGAATTTCCGGTCTTTGAGAAGATCGTAAGTCCGTCAATGTCCTGAAGGGACATCTTTGAAACGCCGCTCTCGAGCATCTCGGGATTGGTGAATCCGCCGTACTCCGTAAGGCTTGTCATTGAAGCGTTTGCGGTGGGAGCGGGATACTTTGTCAAAAAGCTGTACTTTGTTAACTCTTCGCTTGTAAGTCCAAGGGCGTTATAGCCAAGGTCGATGTCAGCGGTAAGCTCGATGATCTTGACCTCGCCGTTCTTTGCGTCAAGGATTGCCTGAAGGAATTCCTTGCCGGTTGAAACCTTTCTGTGAGCAGAGGTTCCAACGTATTCATATCTGTCATTTACTGCGTTGTCAACGCTTGCGTAACCGGTGACATAGTTGTACTTGCTGTTGAATTCCTTTTCGGTTGAGATGGTGCCGGGAATCTCGGTGATGACAGGTGTTGAGTCGGTAGCACCAAGCTCTGCTGCCTCTTCCTCTGCATCAGCTGCTGCGGAAACGGGATCCTCCTCCTCGTCTGCCTCGGTGGTTTCTGCATCCTCTGCATCCTCTGAAGCCACTGTCTCATCTGCTTCAACGGCGATTGCCGTGTCGGTGGCAGGATCGCTCTCGCTGAGAGTTTCCGCTCCCGCAATGCCTGTCATGTTAAGAAGCATTGCCAGGGATAAGCCAACCCCTAATAATTTCTTACACTTCATTTAAAATCTCCTTTTCATTCAGGGGTCACCCCCCGCAGTTCGCCGTCTCCGGCGCTTAAATCTCGGTTAACCTATATAATATCATCTTTTTAGGTCCATCGTAAACCATAAGATATTTATATTTTATTTAGAGCCGTAGAAGTCGCGAAGCTCATTTGCTGCAACGGCGCCATCCTCGAGGTAGTAGTCAACGTCCTCCACAAGGGTCTGCTTGCCGAAGGTCACGCCGGTAATGTTGCCGGACTTGTCCTTCGCAATCTTTGTGCTTCCGATGTAAACCTGGTTGATGACAAAGTTTGCGGTGGCCTCTGCGCCGGCGTAGTTGTTGATTCCGGTGATATGGATGATGGCCGGGTTGTCCTCGTCACCTGCGTGGAAGTTGTTCTCGTAGGTCACAAGATAATCCTTGTCGGCCTTTAACTTTTTGCCGTTGGCAGAAACTGTAACCTTCGGAGTCTGAAGCTTTGCGCCGTAGAAGACGTCCTTCATTCCGGTGACCGTAAGCTCCGGCATTTCCATGGGAAGGTCCATCTGAACGGGAAGGGCGTAAGTTCCCTGGTAATTTCCCTTGCCGGAAACAAGGATAAGTCCCCAGCCCACCTCCTTCAGGTTCTTCATGCTGAGCTTGTAGCTTCCGGTGTCAAGCTGAACGCCGTCTGCGTAAACCTCAACATCCGTCAGGGCAAGCCTGGGAGACTTGCCGGTGTAGAAGAGCTTGCTTAAAAGGTCCTCCGTGACAACCACATCGTCAATCACGGGCTTGCTGCTGTCGCAGACCGTGATGTTCACCTTCAGCGAGGATTCATCATAGTTGCCAAGACCTGTGACGTAAGCGATTGCCTTGCCCTTTGCGGCAAGCTTGCTTTCGTCAATTGAAACCGCGTAATCTTTGCCCTCCTCAAGAAGCTTGAGTCCGTCGTAAACAAGGATGCCGCCGGTGGCAACGGTGACGCTGCAGCCTGCGGGAACAGAGGACGCATAAGCCTTCAGCTTCTTGGCGGGCTTTTTGCTGATTGTAAAGTTGACCGTCTTGGTGCCGCAGTAATGTCCGCTTCCTTCGATTTCGATGGCTGCGGTTCCGGCATCGGTGTTATTTACGTAGGTCACAACATAGTCAAGGCCCTCGTAAAGAGCGGTCTTGCCGTATTTTACGGTAAATTTGGGATGGATTGCCATTCCTGTGTAGGTCTGGGCCTTGATAGTGGAAACAACAGCATCCTCTATGTCGATTCTGTCCGCGTAGGGGTAAGCGTCATCCTTCTCCACAACATTCACCTGATCGTAGGTGCTGCTGCTGTCAATCTTCTTCCAGCCTGCGAACAGGGTCACATCCTCGTCGATGGTGGTGCCGAAGGTAAAGACATTTTTGCAGGCGAAATCCTTATACCAGTTGACAAAGGCAAAGCCTTCGCGCACAGGATCCGCGGGCTTTACGGTAACCTCACCCGTGGGGACAAGAACCTTTGAAACCGCAGCAGTGCCGCCCTTTGCGTTGTAGTTGATGATGCAGCCGTCCTCGCCGATGACCTTAAGGTCGTAGACGTAAACGTTGGCGCTGAAGCTCAGCTGGTAGAGGCCGTCGGCGCTCAGGGGAACAAGATATTTGCCCGCGGTAACGGGAGCCTCAACGGTACCGTACTCCTCGCCATCCCTGGTGATGGTGACCTTGCGCACGTCGGAACCGGTGGATTTTAAGACAATCTCGAGGGTGGTGACGCCGACGTTGTTGAAGGTGATGGCACGGGCGCCCTTGTCGGTCTTGCCGCCCAGCTTAAGACGGCGGTTGTTGTAGGAAACGCCGTCCACGGTGATGACGTCGCCGTTGTTCTCAAGGTAAACAGACTTGCTATTTGCGGAATTTGCAAGAATTGTAAAGCCGTTGACCTCAGTGTCTACCGTGTATTCCGTAACATCGAGGGTCTGGATTCCCATGTCGATGTTGGTGTTTGAGGTCTTGGTGCCGGATTTTGTGTAATTTGCGGTGAAGGTCGCGTCATCATAGACGGTGTAAGGGAAAGAAACCTCGTTGCCGTCCCCGTCAGTCCAGCCGGTGAAAAGATAACCTTCCTTCTCGGGACTCGGAACGTCCTTTTCGGTGATGTCCGTGCCGGCAGGGAAGGTAAGGACACTGTCCTCAAGGCCGTTTTCCTGCTTAAGGGTCACGTTGTAATCGGCCACGTTGGGGTCAACGTAAATCATGAAGATGTAGGACGAAGAAGAGCCCGGAGTGATCACATGCTCGCCGGCAGAGATGTTTTTGGTGATGACATCATTTGTTGCGGTGAGGAGCTTGTCGTCAAGGCGGACGGAACCGCACTGCTCCACAGCGCCTACGATGTTGAGTGTCATGACCTTCTCGGTTTTGAATTTGATGTAGCCGGTGCCGGTCAGGTAGAAGGCGCCGCCGGTAAGCTCGTACTTTCTCTCGTCGTTGTAGGTGGCAGAGGTCCTCTCGGTCATGTCCACGCCGCCCTTTGAGTCAAAGTAATCGCTGACAAGTCCGCTTTCAACGTAATCAAGATAAGCGCCCTCGGCGGGAATCACTGTGTCGCCGTAGGCCTCTCTCTCAGCAGAGGTGGGGGTGATGCCGCCCACGGTCTTAACTGTGCCAACGTAGTTTCTTACAAGGCCTTCAAGTGTCTCGTCAATCTCACTTGAGGTGTCCTGGGTGGCGTTGTTGAAGGTGTACTCGATGACCATTCCCCCATGGGTGCCGGAGGTGCTTTTTACCTTGTCCGGAACATCCTCGGCGGCGTCAGGTGTGTAGGCGTAGAAGCCCTCAGCGGTGTCGAAGTTGTTGTAATGGCGCATCTCAGCGGTTGCGTAGCCATAATCAACAAAGACGCTTGCGGGAGTTCCCTTGGCAAGAAAGCCGTCCTGGTCAAGGGGAGTTCCGTCCTCATCACAGTTTGCAACAACGGTGTCGGGAACGGTGTCGTAGCGGTCGCTGACCTCATAGCAGTCGAATTCGTAGGGATTTGACTCGGAATAAGGCTTGTAGGAGCCGCCGATAATGATATTTCCATAGCCCTTGATGATTCCGCCGGGCTCCTTTGAAAGGGAAGATCCACCCTCGGAACCCTGGTAAGAAATCGCCATGGGAGTTTTTACATTGCGGAAGTAGTTGCTCTCAGAGAAGACGGAAGCTCCCTGAGCAGCGCCGATGCCGTAGTTTGCAACACCGTCATAGTAGTTGTTGTAAACGTGGGCGGTGTAATATCTTGCGCGGGGATTACGGGAATCAGTGTGATCGTACCAGTTGTGGTGGTAGGTGATTCTGTTTCCGTAATCGTAGATGCCAACGGAAAGAAGGTTGCACTTTCCGCTGTCAACGAAATGGTTGTAGGAAACGGTCACAAGGTCGGACCAGCGGCAGTCAAGGGAGCCGTCGCCCTTTTTCTGATCGTCGTCATTGCCGGCGTAGCCGTAATAGGTTTCCACATTGTGGGCCCAGACCTCGGTGGAGCTGTCGATACCGATGCTGTCACCCTCCTTTGAATCGCAGTTTATAACCGCAACGTTTCGAAGCTCGACGCTGGTGCAGCCTCCGATTCGAAGGCCGTAGCCATTTGCCACCGCGTCGTCGCCGACACCCTCAACAGTGATGGCTGCAGCGCTGTTGCGGCCGTTTGAAATGTAAAGGTCACCGCTTCGAAGATATGAAGGATCCGTGACATTTCCGATAAGACGAAGGCACAGGGGCTTTGTCTCAGAGGTCCAGCTGTTAAGGATTCGCTGGATGCCCACATTGCCGTTGTAGGTAATCTGGTCCTTGTTGTTGTCAGTGAGATAAAGGACAACCGCATCCTCCTTCAGGGTGCCGTCTGCGTTGTAGGCACCCACGGCGTCGCTGTTAAGGAAGGCGAAGCCCGAGCGGTCGTAGCTTTTTATAGTTACAGGGTCAGAAACCGCAGACTCAACAACCTCCCTGACGCTGCTGTCCTCATTCAGGGTGACCGCATCGACCTTCACATAGATGGCAGATGAGGTTGAAAGGCCCAGAATGTCCGCGCGGTAGCTGTCCGCATAGGCGCGGATGAGCTCGTCATCGATCTGGGTGT
>R03__coassemble_1209_pt1 | contig 12440 bp, 7 predicted proteins | sample R03__metabat2_high_PE_063 | metagenome-assembled genome bin R03 | reverse complement strand
CGGGGGCGCTCCTTGCTCCGACCTATTCGAGTTTCGAGGGGCCGGTCTGGCAGGTTGGGCTTTACGGCCTTCTTGAGTGCGCCCTTGGCATCCCCTTTTTCGCCCTGTGCCATTTTACAAACAGCCACAGAAGGCTTGGCTCCGTAATCTGCATTGCGGTTTATGTGCTTTTGCTCTTCTGGCTGATGTCCTCAAGTGTTGCAGGCTATATGGAGACCGGCGAGGGCTTCATGCAGTGGCTGGCACAGGATGAGGAGGAAGTCGGGAGCGCCGTGATTTATATGACGCTGCTCTCTGTGGGGGGCGCGGCTTTCTTTGCGACAGTCGTATATTATTTTTCGCTGATTCAGTTCAGAATCGGAATGCTGACGCTCATTGGGCTTCTTCCCTGCGTGCTCTACGCCAAGGCCATCGCAAATGTGAACAACTGGTACCTTGTGGTGCTCGCGGGGCTTGTGGTTTTCATCTGCATATTCCGGCACCGGTTTGACCTTGAAACTAAGACGAAAGGCGAATCCGGGCACGATGCGGAAAATAATCCGGATGCAAAAAATGAAAGGGTATCTTTGGCGGATTTCCGCTTCGAAAAGGGCCTCCCTGCCCTCATAATCTTCGCCGCAATAGTGCTTGCCCTTGGCGCCGCCGTGCCAAAGCAGTCCGAGGCAATGTATTATTCCGTTTTCGAGGACATTTTCCTTGGGGGAGATGTGGAGTCCGACATCACAGAGGTTTCGTCTGAACTTACGCAGATGTCCGGCAACGCGGACGGCTTTCGGTCCGTCAGCAACAGGCGCATCTACAGGATCATGGGTGAGAATGTAAGTTACCTTAAAAGGCAGCATTTCGATGTTTATGATTTTGAGAGCGACAGGTGGACAGCACTCGAAAATTACAGCGCGGCGGACCTTACGGAGGATCAGTGGAAGGAAAATGCCGAAGGGCTTGACCTTTCAATGCTTCACCTTGCCATAAAGGATGCGGAGCGGCTTTCCCCGGGTTTTGCCGGAAAATATAATCTGCAGAATCTTGCCGGTCAGGAAACCATAGAGACCGATTCTGCGGCTGTCAGCATAAGAAGCCTTAACTTTGCGGCTTCTTATTACGTGGTGCCCACGGGAACCTATGTGGTACACCCGGAGGATGGGACAAACTCCCTTGTAACCCGGGCGGGAACCTTTGTCCGCGCAGAGGGGCAGCATGATGAGAATTTCCAGTATATAACCAGAAGCAGCGTAAACCTTAAGGACATGGTTTCCTGGTGCAACATGGGCGGCGCCGACATGAGCAGCGCCGACGCTGAAAATATGCTGGGGGAGCTTGAGGATATCCTCCGGCAGGCATATGAGGAGAACAAACCGGAAATTAACGCGGTCCGGGCCTTTAAGCATGAGCTTGACGAGGCCCTTGAGTACAGGGATGCCACAGCGGAAAATACGGCCGACATTTCGGAGGAGGTAAGAAACCTTGCCCATGAACTTACCGATGGCTGTGAATATGACTGGCAGAAGGCAGCGGCCCTTGCGCAGTATTTTCATACCGGTGATTTTGTCTATGACATGGATTACTATGCCCCGGACAATTCGGTGGAATATTTTCTTTTTGAAAGTAAGCGGGGCACCTGCTCGGATTATGCGACGGCCTACGTGCTTCTTGCAAGGGCGGCGGGACTTTCTGTCCGCTACACCGAGGGCTATGCGCCGGAAAGCTCCGGACGGCGGGGACTTTATTACGTAAAAGAGAGCGATTCCCATGCCTTCCCGGAGGTTTATATTCCGGACACGGGCTGGGTGATTTTTGAACCCACCTCAGGCATTGTGGACAATTCCGGCGACAGTTTCTTTAGCAGGCTTACGGCAAATATTGACATTGACTATGGACTTCTTGCGGCCATAGGAATCGTGACGGGAGCCCTCCTTACTCTTGTCCTCGTCATAAGACTCATCATTCCCGCTGTCATGGAAATCCTTTTCAGGGCAGGTATAGGTTTGGGTTATAAATCCGCAACGGATGCCTATCTTCGTTTTCTTTCAAAGGCTGAGGGCAGAAAACTGAAAAAGAAATTCCGGGAGAATAGCATAAATCGCGGATATGAGAATGGAAAATTCTCAGGTGGAAAGGACCTTCATGCCATGACGCCCTCCCAGGTGCGGGATGAGGCAATGCGGCTTGGGGTAAACAACCTTGTCCTCACAGGCCTTGTTGAGGAATATGCCTACAAAGGAAAGAAACTTCCGCCTGCAGGTGCACAAAGAAGAGAATGGTTAAGGAGAGATGCATCGGCCGTGGGAAGAGATTACCGGAGGCTTTGCGGACTTCTTTCCTTCAAAACTTGAAAAAGCGTCGGAGAGTGTAGTATAATTACTCTGTATCTTTACGTAACATTAACGCTTCATATGGTATGGCGGAATGAATAATCTCATAACGGAAACAGATGAATACTTCAAGACAGTAGATCCCCATTACAGCATTGATGCCCTTGCGGGAACCTTCAATCGGGAAACTGTGCTTGGTTATATCAATGTTCTGCTTGAGCGCAAGCAGGCATTTTCGATGGTTCTCTGTGATCTTGACAATTTCAAAAATGTAAATGACGGCTACGGACACATGGTTGGTGATGAGGTCCTTGTTCGCTGCGCCCAGACCATTATGGAAAAAATCGGAGACAGGGGCGTTGTGGGCAGATACGGCGGCGACGAGTTCATGGCAGTGGTGCCCAATGTCAATGACTATGACGAAATCTGGCACATCTGCCGAGATGTGAATTATGCCATAAACGAGATGGACATCCCCGCGCTTGGCGGCGCAAAGCTGACCGTTTCCCAGGGAATTTCCCGCTATCCCATCGACGGAGAGGATTACGAAACTCTCATGGAGAAGACGGACAAGGCTCTCTACCGTGGCAAGCAGAAGGGACGCAACTGCTTCATCATCTATCTTCCCGAGAAGCATGCCAACATCAAAATCGGCGAATCGAGCCAGTGTCTTTACAACTCCATCGATTATCATGTCAACATATTCCGCATGATGTCCCACACGGGCGACCTTGCATTGAACATCAGGATGGCAATGAGCTTCCTTTGCAACAACCTGATGCTCGACCATATTGTATTTCAGTACAATGGCCGTGTATGTCACAAGGAAATCTATTACAACAACTACTGCAGCGATGTAAGTCCCATATCCGAGGAGGTTCTGTCCCACTGGGGCACAGCCAACGGCCTTTGCTACATCAACAACATTGAGCAGGCAAAATCCGTAGGTCACGATAATCTTCCGGAAATCATGAAGGAGCAGCACATCGGCGGCATGGTCTTCGTTCGAATCACCTGCGAAAAGAAGCTCTACGGTTATCTGAGGGCTGATTCCACTGCAGGCGACGGACGCATCTGGCAGATGCCGGAGATGGACCTTCTGGTTACCCTTGCCATGCTGATCGGAACCCTCATGAGTGAGAGAGGCACAAACCCGGATGAGGTTTTCCCTCCCGAGGCGCAGTAATTTCAAAACAATAACTTACACAACGGGTTCGGCTGCGGTGGCGGTCGGACCCGTTTTAACTCAGTGAAAATCCGGCTTTGCCGGCTGATGAAGGACAAAAATGAAGAACAATACATCAATGACAGCCCATTTTCATCTCCCCGGGCTGTTTGAATTTTACGAATTCTATAAGCTTTTTCTTCCCCTTTTCCGGGAAAAACGCGAGTACTTTTTTGAATGGTGCGACATTGCTTCCGTATACGGCGCTCCTGCTGACTGCATATGGGGCGGCGGACGGGCAGGCTACGGCGATGATGATCCCGGGGAGGTTTTTGCCCTCATGAGGGAATATGGCATTTCCTGCCGGCTCACCTTCAGCAATTCCCTTCTTCGAGAGGAGCATCTTTCGGATGCAAGATGCAACCGGCTGTGCCGGGAGCTTGAGGAGAGCGGCGCTGCCGGGGACGCCGGCGATGCTTGCGCTTCTGACGAGCATTACAGATCGGCGGGGGTTATCGTCCACTCGGAGCTTCTTCTTAATTATCTTTCGGAAAAATATCCGCAGCTTTACTTCATATCCTCCACCACCAAGGTTCTTACAAAATTCTCCGACCTTAAGGTGGAGCTTGGGCGGGAGGAATTCTCCTATGTGGTTCCGGATTTCCGTTTGAATAAGGCCTTCGATGAGCTTTCCGCCCTTCCGGATGAGATGAAACAAAAGGTGGAATTTCTCTGCAACGAATGCTGTGATTTCGGATGCGCAAAGCGAAAACAGTGTTATGAAAATGTGAGCAGAATCTGCCTTGGGGAGGACGACAGGTGGGACGGCGCCGATGAGCAGAACCGGAGCGAGGCACGAAAAGCGCCCTATACGGATTTCGAATGCGCCTCACCTTACGCCTCCGAGGGTTATGTCTTTTCCCGTGCCATGGAAAACCCCGGCTTCATAAGTGCCGATGACATCCGCGACATCTATCTTCCCATGGGCTTTTCAAACTTCAAAATCGAGGGCAGGAGCCTTGGAAGTGCCCTGCTTCTGGAGTTCATCCTCTACTACATGACAAAACCTGAGCACAGGCTTCACGTCCGTGAGAAGATTTACCTTAATCATTCTCTCGACATAGTGTAGATGCCGGTAGTTATGATGGTGCGCCGGGGGCTTTGATTTCCGCTAACATGGCTGAAACAATATTCTACACTCATGACACGCTTTCGCTCCGCTATGCCTACTTACGTTACTAAATTCGTCCTTCGCAGGCTCGGACTCATTAAGTAACGAGTGGCCTAGAGGGTCATTCGTCGTAGAATATAGTGTTTCAGCCATGCCGGTAGAATTTAACGCCCCGGCGCACCATCATAAGAGCCGGTATTTTTATGCCCTAAATCTGTGATTTTACGGAAAAAACGTGTCAGATATGATACAATAAAACGGAATGTATTCAGGCGGGAAAATGGGGCAGTGAACAATCCGAAAAGCAATGCCCGCAGCACAGATTATGCTTATAGAAAACCAGGTAACAGAGGAATTTAAGAAGAAAAAGTACGGCCTTTTCCCCATGAGTTTTAACGGCTGTGAGGTGATAGCGGTCTTCAATGCCCTGGAACTTGCGGGATTCGGCCCTGACCTTGACCGACTTATCTCTCTTTTTAAAAGCCTGCATCTTATGCTCTGGTGGGGGCTTTGGGGAAGCAATGTTTTCGCCCTTGGCCGGGTGTTCGAAAAGCTTGGGATTCCTGTCCGCAGGGTTAAGCTTCACGAAATTTCCGACGATGGAATATACATAGTTTCCTTCTGGAACAGATGGGCACCCTTCCACGGAATCCACACGGTTGTGACCAGGATAAAGGACGGACGTCCGGAAACATTCAACATCTACAAAAATGCCGGAAAATTGTCCATCGGCCCGGGAAAATATGCGGGCAGACGGTTCATCACCGGATACAAACTTCTTTAGGACAGATAAACATTAAATACCTTACAAAAAGTAATACGAGGAGGTAGTCATATGAGAAAACATATTGCGATTCTGCTTTCAGCGGCAATGCTTCTCGGAAGTTTCAGCACAGCTTTCGCGGAGGAAGTGACCGAGGCTACCGCAGAGGAGATAGCTACATTTTCCGAAGAGGAATTTCCTCTGACGATTTTGGCACAGGAGGATGAAGAGGATCCCCTGTCAGCCCATGCGGATGCTGCGGAAAATCCCGCCGAAAACTCCGACGAAACTTCGGCAGGCAACATTACCGGCACCGCATCCCTCGAGCTTTTCATCGCCGGCGACTTACCCACTGCAGATTATATGCTCGATGAGGACGAGGTTCCCGCCCTTGGTGACTGCGACGGCCCGGAGGATGTCTACAGCCTTGTGCAAAGAGCCCTCGATGAAACCGCAGATGCCATAGAAAAGGGCACAGTAACCGCAACCGGAAATGCCATCACCATCGACGTTTCGGCTCTTGAAATTCCGGACGCGGAGGATGAGATCGCGGAGCTTTCAAAGGTCATTTCCTCTGTCATCAACGACCGCACAGACATTTTTTATCTTGACAACAGTTTTTCATATGACACCTATGACGGAATCATCACAAGCGTAGGTCTTATCTTCACCGATGAATGGGTGGCTGAGGACGGCACACCCGACGCCTCTGCTCTCTGTGCCGCAGTTTCCACTGCCGCAGAAGGCAAGAAGATGATGATGGCGGATGTGGCCGACGGCATGAGTGACCTTGAGAAGGCCTTCGCCGTACATGAGCGTATGGTTGAGGAAATTGACTACGACATGTATCACTATACAAAGGGAAATATTCCCAACGCCGACTACACTGCAAACGGAATCTACACAAACCGTTACGGCGTCTGCCAGGGCTACGCCGAGGCTTATAAGGACATCATGGGTGACCTTGGCATCGAGTGCAAGCTTGTAACAAGCTCAGAGGTCAACCATGCCTGGAACCTCATCAAAATCGACGGAAGCTGGTATCACGTTGATGTGACCTGGGATGATCCCTACACTGACCCTGAGACGAATTACAACGACAACCATGCCTGGACTTACTTCCTTCTGGCGGATTCGGAGCTTAAGGGACACGGCTCGGACTGGGTTGGTACCGTGCCCTCGGCATCCACAACCACAGAGGACAAGAGCTATCTTTTCAGAACCTGCCAGTCAGAATACGGAAATGGCTACATGGTTTATAAGGACGGCTACTGGAACACCGCAATCTATAAGTACGCCTCAAACAAAAAATATGTGCTCCGGGCAAAAATCGACGGTTCCGATGAATCAACCGTCTCAATTCCCACCGCTTCAACAAGCACCTGGTCAAGCCAGGATACCGGAAGAATCATAGGCAATAAGGTTTACTTTATGGAGACCGCAGGCCGTGACAAGACTGCAGGCACCCTGCTTTTTAACGTCAGCAGCTACAGCATAACCGACGGCAGCAAGATTTCCCAGGTCGTAACCTCAACGGCAACTAAGAATGTTTCCGGCCTTTCAATAAAGAACGGTATTTTAAATTACACCGTGGAGGACACCAGCTCAGGATCTTCTGTCTACAGCCGTGTCGCCATAGAGGAGGCACAGGAAAACAATATTTCCTTCGCAAAATCCGAGGTGACTCTCTATGACACTGAACCCTACGATCTTGGCCTTACCGTAACTCCCGAGAATCTGGAAATTGAGCTTGCCTCCTCTGACACCTCGGTTGCAATAATCACCGGAAAAGGAATCGTGACACCCGTTGCAAGCGGACAGGCAATCATTACCGCAACCGCAGTGATTGACACTTCCGAATCAATCAGTGCAACCTGTATTGTAAATGTTGAACTGCCTGTGGAGCAAACTCCCGAGTATGAGCCGGACATTGACCCGGAGAATCCTCTTACCCTGGAATTTACCGACGGCACCTACAAGACCTTAGGCCTGGTTCCCCTTCCGGATTCCCTTGGCGGAAAGTATGAATGGGTTTATCCCGCAACAAAGCTTAATGCTTACGCCGGTACCACCAGCTGGTTTGCCTATGCCCTGAAGGACGAATACCGCGCGGCCGGCAAATACTATGAGAACCACCTTGCGCAGATTACCATCAACTATGCCGAGAACAAGGCACCGAAGGCGGTAAAGAACAAGGTTCTTACGGCGGCTAAAACCTACAAGCCCACAGTTGTTATGACCAACAAGAGCGCCACCATCTACGTGGACGGAAACGGCGTCTACAAGACAGCCCTTTACATCCATGAGAAAATGGGCAACATGCTTAATGTGACGAATGTGAACATGAGCACTAAGATGGCGGATCTTGATGGCGGATGCGACTATGATCCCGAGACAGGAAGGCTTGAGTTTTACTTCAAAAATCCCGGAACCGGCAAGGCTGTATTCACCATCACCCCAAGGTCCTGCGGAACAGATTTAAAGACTGTGAAGTTCACCGTCAACTTCAAGACGCCCGTGACAAAGAAAGCCTCAAACGGCAAGAAAGCGGTTGTTATCACCACGAAGCCCTTAGGAAACGTTGACCTTCTTTCGCAGTCAAACACTCCGGTTTACTGCACGGTTACAAATCCATCCACCTCAAAGATTGTTGCCGTTGAGCTTTCGGGACAGGACGGCCCCCGATTTGAGGTCACAAAGGTTGACAGGAACATTGACGGCGAGATTGCTGCCTATGCGGTGACTGCAAAGGACGTGGATTTACGAAACAAGACAAGCTACAAGGTTACTCCGGTTTACACCTTTGCGGACGGAACCAGCGTCGAGGGCAAGGCCTTCAATATCAAGACAGCCCAGTCTTCTGTCAAGACGAGCATTGTGGCGGATTCATCCGTAATTGATTCCTCGAACGGACAGATTACACTTACGATTTACGGCACCTGGATTTCCGGAGTATCAGCAGAAGCATCCATTGTTGAGGCTCCCGAGTTTGAGGTTAAAACCGTAAATTCAGGCAACAATGTTCAGCTTATAATAAAGCCCACAAACACCAACACTCTTGCCCCCGGAACCTACACTCTGAGCGGATTTGCCGCCTTTGACAACACCGGAAAGAACGTTGGAAACACAGCCATCACCTACAAATTTACCGTGGCTGAATAGGAAATGACATGTTACAGGATATTTTTCCGAAACACTTAAAAAACGAATATGACCCCTCCGCTGAAATCAGGGCGGAGGATGTGGTCATCAGCTTCAACGGGGAGGATGTTCTCTGCGAAAATGTTCCGGAGCTTTCGTTTCCCCGCTATGATGAGCTTGAGGGCCCTGTGCCGGCAGAGAAGTTCACCTACACCTTTGCAATCGACGGGGTGCGGTATTTCCTTATTGCGGACGAAAAACTTTCAGTCAGCAAAGAGGCGGGTGCCTTCCGGTATATTCCCTTCAAGGACCTTCGGGGGGCAATTATCTCGCCCCGCCACGAGCTTTATGCGGTCTATACGGCAAAGCATCTTCGGGACTGGTACCGGGACAATAAATTCTGCGGCCGCTGCGGCAAGGCTATGAGCCACAGCAAAACAGAGCGCTGTATGGTCTGCGAATGCGGAAATCACAGCTATCCCCGCATTATGCCGGCGGTAATTGTGGGCGTTACAAACGGCGATAAGCTTCTTCTCACGAAATACCGCACGGGCTACGGTCACAATGCCCTTGTTGCTGGCTTCGTGGAAATTGGCGAGACAGTTGAGGAAACCGTTGCCAGGGAGGTCATGGAGGAAACCGGCCTTCGGGTTAAAAACATCCGCTATTACAAGTCCCAGCCCTGGGGCGTTGCGAATGACATACTTCTTGGATATTACTGTGACGTGGACGGAGATGACACCATCCGTCTTGATGAGAACGAACTTAAATATGCGGCCTGGGTTCAGGGGGGAGAGATTGAGCTTCAGCCTGACGACATTTCGCTGACAAACGAAATGATGAAAATTTTCAAGGCCGGGGAGCGCAGATAGAATGACACTTAGAGATCTTCAGATTGAAGAATCGGGAAAAATCATAACAGTAGGCGGAGAGGGAGCCTTAAGGCAGCATTTTCTTGACATGGGTCTTGTGCCCGGCGCCGTGGCAACGATCATAAAATTCGCTCCCATGGGAGATCCGGTTGAAATCCGGATTCACGGCTACGAGCTGACCCTGCGAATAGACGATGCGGCAAAAATTGAAATAGAGAAGGTCGAAAAAAGCGGGCAGGAGGTCGCACCCTCAGCTGACGCGAAAAACGGCGAGGCAGGCCACAACAAGACGGTTCATCCCGCCCTGGGCGAGCCTGGAATCCACCACTCGAAGGATGATGGAGTGGCACTTCCTGACGGAACTGTCCTTAAATTCGCCCTTGTAGGCAACCAGAACTGCGGAAAGACGACCTTGTTCAACCGACTGACCGGTGCCAACCAGCATGTGGGAAACTTCCCGGGCGTTACCGTTGACAGAAAGGACGGGGCAATCCTCGGTCATCCGAACACAATAATTACCGACCTTCCGGGAATATACTCCATGTCCCCCTACTCCAGCGAGGAGCTTGTGTCCAGAAATTTTGTTCTTGATGAAAAGCCCCATGCCATCATAAACATTGTTGACGCTACAAATCTGGAGCGAAATCTCTACCTTACCATGCAAATTCTGGAGATGGGCATACCAACCGTAATCGCCGTGAACATGATGGACGAGCTTACGGGAAACGGAGGTTCTGTTGACATTAACCGGATGGAGGAACTTCTGGGTGTTCCCGTCGTTCCCATTTCCGCTGCAAAGAACGAGGGTATAGGAGAGCTGGTGCTCCATGCAATCCATGTTGCCACCTATCAGGAAAAGCCCCTTCGCAAGGACTTCTGTGATGAGGCCGAAAACGGGGGCGCAGTCCACAGGTGCCTTCACGGTGTGCGTCACCTCATCGAGGACCATGCCAAAAATGCGGGCATTCCCCTGTGGTTCGCCGCTTCAAAAATCGTTGAGGGTGATAAGCATATAACAGATGCTTTAAAACTTGAGGAAAACGAACTTGAAATGCTTGAGCATATCACTGTCCAGATGGAGAAGGAGCGCGGTCTTGACCGCAGTGCAGCCATGGCGGATATGCGCTATTCCTTCATCCGCAGCGTATGCAGCCAGGCCCTCAAGAAACCCCGGGAGAGCAGAGAGCACATAAGGAGTGCTAAAATTGACAAAATTCTTACCGGGCGCTTTACTGCCATTCCCGTTTTTGTGCTGATTATGGCGGCGGTCTTTTATCTTACCTTCAACGTTATCGGCGCATGGCTTCAGGGACTTTTCGAGCTTGGCATTGGCGCCCTGACCGATATTGTTGACACTGCCCTTTCAAACTCACAGGCAAGTCCCGTTCTGCGTGACCTTATAATAAACGGAATATTTGAGGGAGTTGGCTCCGTACTGAGCTTTCTTCCGATTGTTGTTGTCATGTTCTTTTTCCTTTCCATGCTTGAGGACAGCGGCTATATTGCCCGTGTGGCTTTTTTCATGGACAAGCTTCTTCGAAAAATCGGACTTTCGGGACGCAGTATTGTTCCCATGCTCATAGGCTTCGGCTGCACGGTCCCCGCGGTAATGTCCACAAGAACCCTGCCCTCGGAGCGCGACCGAAGGATGACGATTCTTCTTACACCCTTCATGAGCTGTACCGCAAAGCTTCCCATTTATGCCTTCATGGTAAATGCCTTCTTCCCGGGAAAGAGCGGACTTGTGATCACCGGTCTTTATTTCCTTGGAATAATCGTGGGAATTCTTGTTGCGGTATTTTACAGAAAAGTGCATTTCAGAGGCTCTGCGGTGCCCTTTGTCATGGAGCTTCCAAACTACAGGATTCCCAGCCTTCGCAGCACTCTTCAGCTCATGTGGGAGAAGGCGAAGGACTTCCTTCAGAAGGCTTTCTCCGTAATTCTTGTGGCAACAATTGCAGTCTGGTTCCTTCAGAGCTTTGACCCGGGTCTCAATCTTACAGAGGACTCCTCAAAGAGCATAATGGCGGCAATATCAAGCTTTATCGCCCCGGTATTTGCGCCCCTGGGACTCTCAGACTGGCGAATCTGCACCTCACTTATCAGCGGATTCATGGCAAAGGAAAGCGTGGTCTCAGTGCTGGAGGTGCTCTTTGGAACAGAGGGCGGCGTTCAGGCAATCCTGACTCCTCTTTCGGCAGCAACACTTCTGGTGTTCAGCCTTCTCTATACACCCTGCGTTGCGGCAATTGCTTCCATAAAGCGTGAACTGGGCAGTAAATGGGCTGTCTATGTTGTTATCTGGCAGTGTGTAGTGGCATGGATAGCAGCACTTGTCTTCAGACTTATCGGAGGACTGTTTTTCTGATGATTAATGTTATTCTTATAGTGATTATTTCAGTTGTTTTCGTGTTTGCCTTTACAAAGACAATCAGCAGCTGGCGGGATGGAAAATGTCCGGGCTGCAGCGGCGAGGGCCCTGACAGCTGTGCCGTATGCCGTAAAAAGGAGCAGGAGAAGAAATAATGGTACACTTTGTGGGCGCCGGAAGCGGCGCTGCAGATTTAATAACAGTCCGCGGCGCAAAGCTTCTTGAGAAGGCGGACGTAATAATTTACGCAGGTTCCCTCGTGAACCCGGAGCTTCTTTCCTACGCAAAAAAGGAATGCAGGATTTATAACAGCGCCGAGATGACACTTGAGGAGATTGTTAAAGTTATTGAGGAAGCCTCGTCAAAGGGACAGGAGATTGTCCGTCTTCACACCGGGGAGCCCAGTATCTACGGCGCGGTCCGGGAACAGATGGACGAGCTTGACGGCCTTGGCATAGAATATGACAGCTGCCCGGGCGTCAGCGCCTGCTTTGGGGCAGCGGCATCCCTTAACCTTGAATATACCCTTCCCGGAGTTTCCCAGACTCTCATCATCACACGCATGGCGGGCCGCCCCCCCGGGATGCCCCTTGTAAAGCTCGAAGAGCTTGCAGGCCATCAGGCCAGCATGGCAATTTACTTAAG
>R03__coassemble_1208_pt1 | contig 12442 bp, 17 predicted proteins | sample R03__metabat2_high_PE_063 | metagenome-assembled genome bin R03 | reverse complement strand
GCAGTCGGCAACTGCATTTACAATTCCCTTTAAGGTGAAGAAATCCTCCTTATCGCCGAAGCAGCCAATGCAGATTGTCTCGTGCTCATCTGGATAGTCCGTAAGGGGAAGCTCTCCGGGGATGAAGATATTACCAAGTTCGAAGATACGTCCCGAAAGGATGCCCTTCTTCTGATTGCGGGCCATGGCGCGAATCATCTGGGGAGCAAGGGTTGTTCTCATAAGGGAAAGATCCACGTTAATGGGGTTAATAAGCCTGATTGCATGACGCTCCTTCGCATTCTCGGGAAGTCTGATAAGGTCAAGGTCCGAGGGTGAGAAGAAGGAATAATGAATTCCCTCATAGGCGCCCTGTGCAAGAAGCGCATTCTTAAGCTTAGCCTCTGACTTCTGACGAAGGTTAAGGCCGCCTGAGGTAACCTCTGCTGTGGGCATGAAGGTGGGAGTAATATGATCATAACCGTACATGCGGATAATTTCCTCCGCAACATCAGGATAATCCTCCATATCCTCACGATAGCCGGGAACCATGATTGTAAGCTCATCTCCGTTTATTGAGGGGGCAAAATCAAGTGCTTTAAGGATGCGGATAATGTCCTCATCCGGAACAGTGATTCCGAGGACTCCGTTTACCTTCTTAACGGAAACCACCATCTTTTTAGGCTCGATTGAATTACCGCAGGATGCCTCGACGTGGGTTGAGGAAACCTTGCCGCAGCCAAGCTCGTCAATAAGATGGAGGGCACGCTTCATGGCAATGTCCGTGGTGTACTCATATACGCCCTTTGCGTACATTGATGAAGAATCAGAAACCTGTCCCAATGCGCGGGAGCTCTTTCTTATGTTGTCACGGGCAAACTTTGCAGCCTCGAACATAACCTCGGTGGTGGTGTCGAGAATCTCGGAATTAAGACCTCCCATAATACCTGCAAGGGCAACAGGTTTAACTCCGTCGCAGATTACAAGATTATTTGAATTAAGGGTGAATTCCTTTTCATCGAGAGTTGTAATTTTCTCTCCGTCCTTTGCCCGGCGCACGTTAATTGCATTGCCCTCAAGATAAGAATAATCAAAGGCATGCATGGGCTGTCCGAGCTCACGGAGAATGTAATTTGTAATATCGACAATGTTGCTGATTGATCCAATGCCGGTAAGGGCAAGACGGCGCTTCATCCATGCAGGAGAAGGTCCGATCTTAACATCTGATACATAATGTGCAATGTAACGGGGGCAAAGATCAAAGGCATCGTTAGTGACAGTGAAGCCCTCCTTCTTAACATCAGAAACGGTGTAATCAAGGTTAAGGGGCTTAATCTCCTTGCCGAGAACCGCAGCAACCTCACGGGCAATGCCGTAGATTGACTGGCAGTCGGGACGGTTTGCGGTGATTGCAATATCGAAAATGTAATCATCAAGACCGAGAATGGGCTTAACATCCTCGCCGGGGACTGCATCCTCGGGAAGTACAAGAAGTCCGTTGTAGCCTGCTCCCTCGTACATATCCTCGGAAACTCCAAGCTCAACTCCTGAGCAGAGCATACCCTCTGACTCATAACCGCGAAGCTTTCCCTTCTTAATGGTCATGACACCTTCAACAGTCACATGATCCTTTGCGGTCATATAAACAGTTGCGCCAACAAGTGCAAGAGGGAACTTTCCGCCCTTGCAGACATTATCGGCGCCGCAGCATACCTGGAAGGTACCCTTGTCGCCTGCATTTACTTTGCAGACATGAAGATGAGTCTCGGGAATGGGCTCGCACTCTTCCACAAGGCCTACAACAACATTTGTAACGTCCTTTCCAACCTCGATGAGTTCCTCAACCTCAAAGCCGCATGAAAACAGCTTCTGCTCAAGCTCCTGGGGTGTGACGTCTATATCAACATAATCTTTTAACCAGCTAAGGGGTGCTAACATTTTAAATCCTCCTATCAGTCATCAATCTGTGAAAGTACACGAAGATCTGACTCAAACAAAAGCTTAATATTATTGATACCGTACTTGAGCATTGCAATTCTCTCCATACCGATACCAAAGGCAAAGCCCGAATAAACATCGGTGTCAATGCCGCAGCCTTCAAGGACCTTCTTGTTGACAACGCCGGCGCCGAGAACCTCAATCCAGCCTGTTCCCTTGCAGAGACGGCAGCCCTTTCCATGGCACTGGAAGCATGAGACGTCAACCTCTACGGAGGGCTCAGTGAAAGGGAAATATGAGGGACGAAGACGGGTTGTTGTATCCTGTCCGAAGATTTCCTTAACAAAGGAATCAAGCATACCCTTTAAGTCACAGAGAGTGATGCCCTTATCCACAACAAGTCCCTCCATCTGGGAGAACATGGGCGAATGGGTTGCATCGTCATCTGAACGGAATACCTTACCGGGTGAAATAACCTTAATCGGGGGCTTCTTCGCTTCCATAACATGAATCTGGCCTGCTGAGGTCTGGGTACGGAGAAGAAACTCAGGTGAAAGATAGAATGTATCCTGCATATCTCTTGCGGGATGATCTGCGGGAGTATTAAGGGCGGTAAAGTTGTAATAATCGGTTTCGATTTCGTTGCCCTCATATACCTCAAAGCCCATGGATGCAAATATGTCCACAAGCTGATTTTTAACGGTTGTGATGGGATGAAGATTACCCTTTTCCTGTGATTTTTCAGGCATGGTAACATCAATCTTCTCTGATTCGTAGCGAAGCTTCATCGCCTGCTGCTGAAGGCTTTCAAGTTTCTCTGAAAGACGGCCCTCAATAAAGTCCTTTGCCTCGTTGATGATGGCACCGACTTTCGGTCTGTCCTCGGGGGCAACATCCTTCATGCCCTTCATGACCTCAGAGAGTTCTCCCTTTTTACCGAGAAGTGTTGAGCGTACCTCGTTAAGAGATTCAAGGTCAGCGGCAGCTTTGATCTGCTCCTGAGCCCTGTCCATTAAGCTTTGTAATTTTTCTTTCATGATATCTCCTTTGCTCCGGTTTATATGATTTTATAAAGAAAAAGTATTTATATTAATTACCTTATCCAATTCAAAACATACTTTGGTAGCATACCACAATATGCCCGTTTTAACAAGATTTATATATAATTAAGAGCCTTTTTCACTAAGCTTTTTATGAATTTACAAAAATCAGAAGGGGCGTCCGAAGACGCCCCTCCCTTAAGTAAACAACATATAATCGAAAGTTACCAGTTGACGCCTAGCAAATGCCAGGTGGGTTACCGCAGTTATCTTTTTGCCTTCCCCTGCGTGGGGGCCTGACAGCCGGATAAATCATATAGGAGTCCCGTTCAACGTAAATGTAGGTTCAAAATAGTAACCTCGACCTAAGAGCATTATACAATAGGATTTTGATTTATGCAATCCGACCGCCGGGGGACTTTAGATGCATTTATCCCACCAGTGTTTGCAATGAATCGACCGGTGCACTGTCATCAAAAAAGTCAGGTTGATATGATATGAACTTTATAACATCCGAAGGTGTGGCATCCGGATTGCCCTCAAGAAAATCCAGAACAAGTGTCATGTGGTCATTTTTTATTTGAGCATAATCAACGACACTGTCCACAAATTCAAAGTAAGAATTCGGTATGCTATTGAGTTTTTGTATAAGCTGCTCCATAACACCTACCTCCTTTTCGAATGATTATATTTTCTGTCATAGAAATTATAATCATTAAAGCCATGATTTTAAAAAAAATATTTATAGCTTCTGTTATCTATACCATATGAATAATGTACACAAAATTCCTGACCATTATATTTACCGTAATTTGTGTTTATCTCATGTTCAATTTTTGCCTTTTCTTTAGGATCAAGAGTATATGCAGGAAATTCAAATGGCTTTTTTATTATTTTAAAATCCATATTATTCCCTCTTGAATTTTTTAATAAAAGCGGAATACTCCGTATACCTTGCCGAGAATCGTGGCATCGGGGACTATGATAGGCTCGTAGTCATCATTCTCGGGCTGAAGGCGAATGTGGCCGTTTTCTTTATAAAAACGCTTTACAGTGGCGCCGTCTTCAACCATGGCAACAACCAGATCGCCGTTTCTTGCGGTGTTGTCGCTTTCGACAAGGACAAGATCCTTGTTGAAGATTCCCACGTTTATCATGGAATCACCCTTCACACGAAGCATGAAACAGTCGCCCTTGGGAAGGAACTCTGCGGAAATCGGAAAATAGTCCTCGATGTTTTCCTGGGCAAGAATCGGAGCTCCGGCAGCCACCTGACCGATGATCGGAACATGAGAGGTTTCACGGCGGGTAAGGTTGAACTCGTCATCGATGATTTCGATGGCGCGGGGTTTGGTGGGGTCACGGCGGATGTAACCGTTCTTTTCGAGGGTTTCAAGGTGAGCATGAACAGATGAGGTTGACTTAAGATCAACCGCAGCGCAGATCTCGCGCACAGAGGGCGGATAACCCTTCGCAAGAATCTGGTCCTTCATATAAGAAAGGATTTCCTGCTGCTTTGAAGAAATTTTTCCGGTTGCCATATAAACCTCCTTAATTGCTGATAAAGTCAAGCAGACTCGAACAGTGTTTTCGGTGCAAAAAACAGAACGAAAAATAAAAAATATTCAAAAAGATTTATTTTGCGTTGTGGATGTACGAAAAAGCGTACTCTTATCCTGCTATAATTATATTATCACAAAACCGAACAAAAAGCAAACAAATATTCCGAAAATATGTTCGAAAAAAGTGTTGACAAACATTTGTTCGTGTACTAATATTTATATCACAACGAACAGTTGTTCGTCTGATGATCAAATCATCTTCATTAGGAACGGCTGCATTAAAAAAAGCAGCATTAGGAAAGGCAGCATTATGAAAACAACAGGAAAGAACCGCATCCACTATCGCAACCTCTCTACCTCTCAGAAAATCGTAAGACGCATCGTCACAAGCAACATCATCGAGCGTCTCACCTTCCTTATTCTGGTTGCCGTTGTCGGCATCATCATCGCCTTCGCCTCAAACGGCAAAAGCGTCGACGCCGCAACCTCTGCTCCCGATAAGGTCTGCTACGTTACCATGCGCGTAAACACCGGTGACACCTTAACCGACATCACCCGCCAGGTTTATGACAAGGAGCATTACACTTCCTTCTACGACTGCATGGATGAAATCATCTCAATCAACAGCATCCGCGGAACCCGCATTTATGCCGGCTCCTATCTTGTTGTCCCCATGTACAAGTAGCCTTTGTTCCTTTTCTTTTCTGATAACCGTTTTCATTGTTTGTAAAAAAAGCCCGCAGCCGGTAGTGCCATTCCGGTTGCGGGTTTTGTCATTTCATAATCTTTTACTTTTAGGTCTTTTATTTTTAGACCTTATATTTTTTGTTCTTTTATTTTTACGCTTCAGTTATTTATCGAAGCTTTTTAACATGGCCGGACCTCATACATCCTCTTCGTCCTTCACATATTCAAACCCGTCCTTTGAGCAGAAATCAGCATTGCATTCTTCGATTTCCTTTATTCCGTTAATATAATCCGCATAAAGATCGAATATGTCAAAATCCGTCTCATTGAGGCCGTCCTCAGGTTCCGACCACTGCTTTATAAGCTCGATTCTCTCGCTCTTTGTCGTATCCTTAATAAGCATGCTTTTCATGAATCTATTCCCCGATTATCTTCTGTGTCATTTATCCCCGCAATTTCTTCCGCGTCCACGCTGTCAGCCACCCTTCCCTTTTTTAACCGCCTAACAGCAAGCCTTATCAGCCTGTAGATTCCGCGAATCAAAATATAAATCGCGAACATGAAAAAGAATCCAAGAAGGCCGTAGGCCACATCACGAAACTCCATAATTCCCGTTCCGGTGATTTTCTGTCCGATTTCTATGGCAAAGGTCAGACCCACAAGGACAGTAAATACATAAAGCCAGGTGATTATCATGGTAAGTTCTTTTCTGGCAAGATAAAGAAACAGCGGATAAATCACAAGAATCATCCCCATGCCAAGAAGGCCAATGACAAGAAAATGCAGTTCCTTGTCCGTAAAAGCATATTCCCTTGAATCATTCCAGCTCAGGATTCGGCTGTGAATCCTTGCAATGATCATAACAAGCTTTGTAAGAAATGTACTCATAATTTTTCATCGGCTGTCCATCAGCCGCTTATCATATTAAAGTTCAATATCCACAGGCTTTCCGTCCGTCCAGACTCTCTCAAGGTCATAGAAAAGTCTGTCCTCCTCGGAGAAGATATGAACAATGACATCATTGTAGTCCATAAGGATCCAGGTGGAATTTCTGTTGCCCTCAATCTGCTTAAGTTCGGCCCCCACCTTGTGCATTTCCTCGTCAACGGCGTCCTGCATGGCCTCTATCTGGTTTGCGTTCTTTGCGGAACCTATTACAAAATAATCCGCAATAGGTGAAATTCCGCGGATGTCAAGTACCTTGACATCAACGCCCTTCTTGTCCGAAAGAGCCTTCGCTGCAACCTTTACCAAATCAAACACTTCGCTCATATTAACCTCGCTTTCTGCAATCCTCGAGAGCCGATAAGGTGACGGGGTCAAGCTTTTTCCCCCTGCTTTTTACATACTCAACGCTTTTCTCAAGGACAAATAACGTTCCCCTGTCGATGTCTTCAAAGCACAGCCTTCTGGCCTCTTCAAGGCAGGGGATTTCCTTTCTGTTTGGCTCAATAAAATCAGCCACATAAAGAATTTTATCAATAAGATTCATGCCAACACAGCCTGTTGTATGAAACTCGATGGCATGAAGTATTTCCTCGTTTTTAACATCAAATTCTTTTCGTGAAAGATATGCGGCAAGTCTTCCATGCAAAAGTCCGGGAGCCTCCTGTTCAACCTCTGAAACCGGCAGGCCGTACTTTCTGCAAAGCTTTAATTTCTCATCATCCGGAATGCACTTTGCATAATCATGAAGAAGTCCCGCAAGCATGGCATCCTCCATGGAATAACCGTATCTCATGGCAAGGGCCGCGCAGGTGTAGGCAACACCTATTGTGTGCTGGTATCTTTCTCCGTCAAGTTCTTTTTTTACGGCAGCTTTCACTGCCTTAAATTCATCAGCGTTTTTCATTGTAACCGTAAAGCTTCCTTTCACGGATATAGTCTGCTATGTATTCAGGGACAAGTCTCTCCCAGTCTTTCGCTCCGTCCCTTATTTCATCACGAATATCAGTGGAACTGATAATCATATTTTTACAGTTTAAAGGCAGAAAACGACCGGAGAATTTTTCATTGAGAATCTTAAGCTGCAATTCAAATTCCGCCCGTTTTTCCTCCCCTGCATCATTTCTTATTCCGCATAAAATATCGGCCTTTTCGGAAATTATCTCGGGTTTAACCCAGTCTGAAAATGTCCTTGCGGAATCCTCTCCGATTATAAAATAAAGCTCGTCGGTGGGATAAATTTCGCGATAAACGCTAAGAGTGCTGTAACTGTAGGTCTGCTCGCTGCAGTTCATCTCATAAAGATCAAGCTCAAAGCCATCGTTGTTTTCACATACAAGCCTGCACATATTAACACGGTCCTCATCCGAGGCGCCTGCGGAAAGAGTTTTGTGAGGCGGACGTTTTGAGGGCATGACAAGAACCCGGTCAAGCCCATATTCCGATAAAGCCGACCTTCCAAGCTCAATATGCGCATTGTGAATGGGGTTGAAGGTCCCCCCTAAAATACCGATTTTCATCATTTCGGAAGAACGATAACGGGCTTTTTGGCCGGTTTATAAAGCACAATTTTCTTGCCGATGACCTGAACAAGGCTTGCGGAAAGGCGCTCTGCCATAATCTGTCCCATTTCCCGGGGATCATCATCACAGTTTTTCAAAACGGCGATCTTTATAAGTTCGCGCTTTGTAATTGCCTCCCTTGCGGCCTCAATAATCTCGGTGGTAAGGCTTCCCTTCCCGATATGTAAAATTGTATCCTCGGCTGCCGCGAGTTTCATGAGATATGCTCTCTGTTTGCTTGTCATAAAAGCCTCCGTTTATTCGGGATAATAATCAAATGCAAGGCCGTACATCCGGACAGTGTCGCCCTCCTTAATGCCTGCCTTTTCAAGTTCCTTAAGAATTCCCTGCTCCTTGAGGAATTTCTGGAAGAACAAAAATCCCTTGTCGGAATCAAGATTCGTATATCCGAGCATCTTGTCAATCTTCGGGCCCTCAACAACAAAGACTCCCTCCTCGGGATTCTCCACGGTGTAGGGTTCCTCAATGAATACAAGCTGTGAAAGATCAAACTCAGGCTCATAAACAATGGGGGCCTGGTCGCAGCTCTTGAGCGTATTGTAAACCGCATAAAGAAGTTCCTTCACGTTCCTGCCGGTTACTGCGGAAATTCCGAAAACCTGAACCTGGGGGAATTTCTCTTTTATTTTGTCAACAACAGCCTGTTCATCCTCGCATACGTCCATTTTGTTAAGTGCGATTACCATGGGCTTTTTCATAAGGTCGCTGTTGTATTTTTCAAGCTCTTTGTTGATGGCGATAATGTCCTCAAGGGGATCACGTCCCTCCACTGAAGCGCCGTCCACAAGATGAATCATAACCTTGCAGCGCTCAATATGGCGGAGGAATTCATGTCCAAGGCCAACGCCCTCAGAAGCTCCCTCAATAAGACCGGGAATGTCCGCAATCACAAAGCCGTCATCATCAAGGTCTACCATACCAAGATGGGGCGAAAGGGTTGTAAAGTGGTAATTGGCAATCTCGGGTCTTGCATTGCTGACCCGGGAAAGGAAGGTTGATTTTCCAACGTTCGGAAAGCCTACAAGTCCAACGTCCGCAATGGTCTTAAGCTCAAGGGAAACCTCGAGCTCAACAGAAGGTCCGCCGGGCTTTGCATAGTTCGGGGCCTGCATGGTGGATGTTGCAAAATGCTGGTTGCCAAGGCCTCCGCGGCCGCCAACGAGAACAGTCTTTTCCATACAGTCGCCGGACATATCCGCAATTACCTTGCCGGTAGTGACCTCACGGATTACAGTGCCCTCGGGAACCTTAATTATAATGTCGGAGCCCTTTTTGCCGTGCTTGTTCTTCTTGCCGCCCTCCTCGCCGTTTTCCGCAGCGAACTTGTAACGGTGTCTGTAATCGGTCAGGGTGTTCATGCCCTTGTCCACAGCAAAAATAACGTCGCCGCCCTTGCCGCCGTCACCGCCGTCGGGACCGCCGTTGGGCACATATTTTTCACGGCGGAAGCTGATATGGCCGTTTCCGCCCTTACCTGAAACTATTAAAATTTTTGCATGATCAGCAAATGCCATGGGTTATCTCCTGTGAATAGCAATTTGATTGTAAACTAAAAGAGCACCCAACTGCCTATTGCAGTCGGATGCTCAAGACTTAATAAATTAGCCCTCTACGGGATAAACATTAGCAGTCTTCTTGTCACGGCCCTTGCGCTCGAAACGAAGGATACCGTCAGCTGTTGCAAACAGAGTATCATCTCCGCCAAGACCAACGTTTACACCAGGATGGATCTTGGTACCACGCTGTCTGTAAAGAATATTACCTGCTTTTACAAACTGTCCGTCTGCTCTTTTTGCACCGAGTCTCTTAGCCTCTGAATCACGGCCGTTCTTGGTAGAACCAACTCCCTTTTTATGTGCAAAGAACTGAAGGTTTAACTTAAGCATTTTTACACCTCCCTGTACTTCAAATTGATGTATGAGCCATATTCATTCACAAGGCCCTTTATTCCAAGTTCAAAGCTTTTAAGCAAAAGCTCCGATTCCTTTGATGGAGATTCCTTAAGAACCATATCCACCAGGCCTGCCTCTTCATTCATGACAAGTTTCATTTCCTCGCCTGTGAAAGCCTCGATGGAATTGATCGTGTTGAAGCAAAGCATAGAGCATGCACAACATACAAGATCGTTTCCGGCCTCACCGGCTCCGGCATGACCGATCATGTTAAAACCGGTAATGCGCTCATCGCGGTCCTTGTAAATTACTACGGATGTCATACGGATTAAGCGTTGATCTTTTCAATCTTAACTTTGGTGAAAGCCTGTCTGTGACCATTCTTCTTGTGATATCCGGTCTTTCTCTTGTACTTGTATACAATGACCTTCTTACCACGTCCTTCTTCTACTACAGAAGCTTCTACGGTAGCGCCTGCTACGGTAGGAGTTCCGATCTTCATAGAATCTCCGCCAACGGCAAGGACCTGATCGAATGTAACGGCTTCGCCGGCTGCTTTTCCAAGCTTTTCAATGGTAATGATATCGCCTTCGGCAACTTTGTACTGTTTACCACCGGTTGCAATTACTGCGTACATATGGAACCTCCTATTATCATTACTCGCCGGATTTGGTGGTGCCAAAGGGCACACTTTTACCTCTCCGTGCGGCATACCCCAATATATTACTTGCATTTTCCCGGTTTGTCAACCAAAAATTTGCGAATAAAGGGATTTTTTTGTTTTCTTGCGGGTTATCTCGCAAAGCCCCAGCCGGGTAAGCCCAAGGACCTGGGTCGGGACAATGTCATTCCTTGTAAATTCCGCAAGTTTATCCAGAAGAATCCGCTTGTTTTCATCCTCCTTCATGTTGATAAAATCAACCACAATAATTCCGGAAAGATTCCTCAGCATCATCTGCCTTGCGATTTCCTCGGCGGCCTCAATATTGCACTTAAGACTTCCTGATTCGGCGTCATCTCCTGCGGTTTTTTTGCCTGTATTTACGTCTATTACCGTAAGGGCCTCCGTGGGCTGGATTATAAGATAAGCCCCGGATTTAAGATAAACCTTTTCCCCTAAGGCCTCATCAAGTCTTGTTTTTAAAGAGTAAACCTTCTCAAGGGGGTAGCTGTCCCTATAAAACCGCACCGGAATTTCCGTGGCAGCCTTTATTTCATTGAAAAGGTCCTCATCATCCGTAAGAATTTCCTCGATTTTGTTTGCGGGAAAGGTCTCGATAAAATCAATAAAGGATGCTTTTGAATTTCTGACAACACTGTAGGTTTTAAGATGGGGCGCCTTAAAAAGAAGATTCTTTATTTCCGAATAAAGCTTTTCATATTCATCGTCAAGAACCTCCTCGGGTACATCCACCGCCCCTGTTCTTACTACGACTCCGACGTCCCCGTCTTTGTCCTTCACCCAATCAGAAAGGCGCTTTCTTTCATCCCTGTTTCTTATCTTTTTGGATACGCCCTTTATCACATTTCCCGTCGTGAGCACAAGATGCTCATTCTTAAAAGAAAGCTTTGAGGAGCATACAACATCCTTGTTGCCGAAGGCCTCCTTTGTAATTTCCACAAGAATCTCATCCCCTGCGGAGGGGCCCGGCTTTTTCGAAACCTTCTTTACATATATGACATTCTCTTCATCAAGGGAAAAGAAAGCCTTTTTGCCGGATTCAATCTCTATGAAGGCGGAATTGATATTGGAAAGCACCCGTTCCACTCTTCCGACGCAGATGCGGCCGATTGGGGAATCCTCCTCCTTTGCCCTCTCAAAGAAGACAGGACGAAGATTTTCGTCAACCGCACAATAAAGCCTGATATTTTTGTCCTTGTAAACAAGGTCCGTGAGAATAAGCTTATACAATTTCCTCACCTATATCCCCGAGGGAAACAAACTTTTCATCAATCCTGGTATAAATATCATTTCTGTGAATGTAAAAATCAAGCACATCAAAGGGAAGGCCCATTTCTTCATAAAGCTTCTCCATTACAAACTGCGGCTTAAGATTGTCCATGCTTCCCTGTGACAGGAAAAAGTCGAACACGGGGCAGCCCTCCTCCACTGAAATCTCAAAGGAGTAAACAAGCTTTTTAAGATCAAGCTCAACCTCGCTTTTTTTGGTAGGCTTTGTGACCATAAGTTCAGAGGCTTCAACGAACCATTTTTTCTTTGTATCGAGGAATTTATCAAATGAGAATTCTGTCGAAAAAGGCTTTTTTGAGACAACCCTGTAAGAAGCTGCCGCAACCGATGCCATCGCATTAACGGCATTGTCGGGAAGAAGTCTGTAGCCTGAAATCTTAACTCCCTCGGCCATTACGGCATTTAAGGCATCAATCGATTCAGCAGAGCTTCTTGTTGAATTTACGGCTATGTCGATATATTCTCCCTTACTTGTAATTCCAACCCCAAGGGGAACAGCAAAGGACATGATCTGGTGAGGGTTAAAGCCCTCCGAGTAGCACATGTCCATATTTGCCCTCTTCATAGCTTTCTGGAAATAGCGCATCATATCAAGGTGTCCAACGTATTTGACGGGACCTTCTTTTTCAAATCTCAGTCTAATGTTCAAGGCAGACACCTTCCTTAAATTTTGCTATACCACAGCCACTGCAGGCCTCCCGGCAGTTTTTGGTGATAACCTGCTCTCCTATTGCCTTCTTCCATTCGCGGATAAGAAAAGCCTTTGAAACACCCGTATCAATGAAATCCCAGGGCAAAAGCTCCTCAACGGGAATTTCGATCCTTGAGAGGGAGTTAAGCACAG
>R03__coassemble_1204_pt1 | contig 12480 bp, 3 predicted proteins | sample R03__metabat2_high_PE_063 | metagenome-assembled genome bin R03 | reverse complement strand
CGCCCTTAAAACCGTTTTCTGTGAGCTTCCTGTTGCCGATGTATATGAGGAGACCTTTGACGCAAAGGACGGAAAGGTGTTCTCCGTTGAGTTTCTTCCCGGACAGTTCGACCAGCGCGCCGACTCTGCCGAGCAGTGTGTCAAGCTTCTCAACGAAAACGAGAACCCCGTCATCAGAACCGCTGTCACCTATGTTATCGAAGGCAGCATAAGTGACGAGGAACTTGAGGCAGTTAAAAAGCACTGCATCAATCCCGTTGACTCCCGTGAGGCTGCCGAGGCAAAGCCCGAAACCCTGGAGATTCCCTTCGAGGAGCCTGCTGATGTCATGATTTTCGACGGTTTCAAGGACATGCCCGAGACCGAACTAAAAACTCTCTATGATTCCCTTGGTCTTGCAATGACCTTCAAGGACTTTCTTCATATTCAGAAATATTTCAAATCCGAAGAGGACCGCGATCCTTCCATGACCGAAATCCGCGTTCTCGATACCTACTGGTCTGACCATTGCCGTCACACCACCTTCTCTACCGAGCTTTGCAATATCACCTTCCCCGAAGGCTTCTACAAGGCTCCCATTCTCAAAACCTACGAAAATTACAAGCTCACCTTCGAGGAGCTTTACGAGGGACGTACGGACAAGTTCGTATGTCTTATGGACCTTGCCACAATTGCGGCAAAGAAGATCAAGCGCCTCGGCCTTCTTGCGGACCAGGAGGAGTCAGACGAAATCAACGCCTGCTCAATTGTCGTTCCCGTTGAGGTTGACGGAAAGGAAGAGGAGTGGCTCGTAAACTTCAAGAACGAGACCCACAACCATCCCACCGAAATCGAACCCTTCGGTGGCGCTGCGACCTGTCTTGGCGGCGCAATCCGCGATCCCCTTTCAGGACGTACCTACGTTTATCAGGCAATGCGTGTAACAGGCGCTGCAGATCCCACCACCCCTATCAAGGAAACCTTAAACGGCAAGCTTCCCCAGAAGAAGCTGGTTCGTGAGGCTGCTGCGGGCTATTCTTCATACGGAAACCAGATCGGTCTTGCAACCGGTCTTGTTAAGGAAATCTACCATCCCGGCTACGTTGCAAAGCGTATGGAAATCGGCGCGGTTATGGGCGCCGCTCCCAGGCGCGCTGTTCAGCGTCTTACCTCAGACCCGGGTGACATCATCATCCTTCTCGGCGGACGTACCGGCCGTGACGGCTGCGGCGGAGCTACCGGATCTTCAAAGAAGCACACCGTTGCTTCCACCACCACCTGCGGCGCAGAGGTTCAGAAGGGTAATCCCCCCACAGAGCGAAAGATTCAGCGTCTTTTCCGCCGTGAGGAGGTTTCCTACATCATCAAAAAGTGCAATGACTTCGGCGCAGGCGGCGTTTCCGTTGCCATCGGCGAGCTTGCTGACGGTCTTGTTGTAAATCTTGACCTTGTTCCCAAAAAGTATGCGGGTCTTGACGGCACCGAACTTGCAATTTCCGAGTCCCAGGAGAGAATGGCTGTTGTTGTTTCTCCCTCGGATGTTGACAAATTCCTCGCCTATGCGGCAGAGGAAAACCTCGAGGCAGTTCCCGTTGCGGAGGTTACCGAGGAGAAGCGTCTTATTCTCAAGTGGCGCGGCAAGGAAATCGTCAATATTTCCCGCGCTTTCCTTGACACCAACGGCGCACATCAGGAGGCTGACGTTTCCGTGGAGCTTCCCTCCGACAATATGAATTTCTTCGATGTTCCCGAGCGTGAGAACATCAAAAAGGATGTTGAAAGCGGCAATATTGCAGCAGCGATGAAGGACACCCTTTCAGATCTTAACGTATGCTCACAGAAGGGCCTTGTTGAGCGCTTCGACGGTTCAATCGGCGCAGCAAGCGTATTCATGCCCTTCGGCGGCAAGTACCAGCTCACAGAAACCCAGACCATGGTTGCAAAGCTTCCCACCTCAGGAAAGTGCGACACAGTCACCATGATGAGCTACGGCTTTGATCCCTACCTTTCATCACAGAGCCCCTACCACGGCGCGATTTATGCAATTCTCGAGTCCATGGCAAAGGTTGTTGCAACCGGCGGCGATTATAAGAAAATCCGCTTCACCTATCAGGAATATTTCAAGCGCATGACCGAGGATGCAACCCGCTGGAGCGCGCCTTTTACCGCACTTCTCGGCGCCTTTGACATCCAGATGGCCTTCAAGCTTCCCTCAATCGGCGGCAAGGATTCAATGTCCGGAACCTTCGAGAACATCGACGTTCCCCCCACACTTGTTTCCTTCGCAGTGGATGTTGCAAAGCAGCAGGATGTAATCACCCCCGAAATCAAGAAGGCAGGGGATGTGCTTTCTGTAATTTCAGTCCCCATGGACGAGTACAAACTTCCCGACTATGAAGCAGCCGGAAAGCTCTTTGACATTGTGGCTAAGGCAATCGCCGAAAAGAAGATTGCTGCGGCTTATTCCGTAGACGGCATGGGAATCTTCGCCGCAGCCGCAAAGATGGCATTTGGCAATGGTCTCGGCGTTAAATTTGATAGCGCTGAGGGACTTTTCCTTCCCGGCTTCGGCAAAATTATCGTTGAAACAGATGCGGCAGCCGCATCAGACATCATTGCAGCCGCAAATGCAGTTAAGACAGGCTGCGGCATGAAACTTGCGGAGGTTACCTCTGAGGCAGCCTTCGAAATTGGCGGTGATAAGCTTTCAATGGAGGAGGCACTTTCAGCCTGGAAGGCTCCCCTTGAGAAGGTATTCCCCACTGTTGCAGTCAGCGGCAAAGACGAGGTTTCTGCTCCCATTTACGACGGCGGCAGCATATATGTATGCAAGAACAAGGTTGCAAAGCCCAGGGTATTCATTCCCGTATTCCCCGGCACCAACTGCGAGTACGATTCCGCAAAGGCCTTTGCAAACGCCGGCGCAGAGCCCATTGTCAAAGTATTTAAGAACCTTGACGCCCAGGGCATCCGTGATTCTGTTGAAGAGTTCTCAAAGGCAATAAAGGAGTCCCAGATGATCATGTTCCCCGGCGGCTTCTCCGCAGGTGACGAACCCGAGGGCTCGGCAAAATTCTTCGCGACCGCATTCCGCAACGACAAGATGAAGGAGGCCGTTATGGACCTTCTCAACAATCGCGACGGTCTTGCACTCGGCATCTGCAACGGCTTCCAGGCCCTCATCAAGCTTGGTCTTGTGCCCCTTGGAGAGATTCATGCCCAGAAGGCAGACGCCCCCACCCTTACCTACAACACCATTGGCCGCCATATTTCAAAAATGGTTTACACCAAGGTTGTTACAAACAAGAGCCCCTGGCTCAAGAACGCAGGCCTCGGCAAGGTTTACACCACCCCCGCATCACACGGTGAGGGCCGCTTCGTAGCAAACGAGGAGTGGATCAAAAAGCTCTTTGAGAACGGCCAGGTTGCCACTGTTTACTGCGATCCCGAGGGCAATGTCTCTATGGACGAGGAGTGGAACGTAAACGGCTCTTACAACGCAATCGAAGGCATCACCAGCCCCGACGGCCGCGTGCTCGGCAAGATGGCGCACGTTGAGCGTATCGGAAGCGGTGTTGCTATGAACATCTACGGCGAGCAGGATCTTGGCATCTTCGCAGCCGGCGTAGAGTATTTTAAGTAAAGTGACAAATCACCTGAAAGGAAGAACATGGACGCATTTTTAATCCTGGAAGACGGAACTGTCTTTAAGGGAACCAGCATCGGTTCCACCAAAACGGTCATAAGCGAGGTTGTATTCAACACCTCCATGACAGGCTATCTTGAGGTTTTAACCGATCCCTCATACGCCGGTCAGGCAGTTGTTATGACCTATCCTCTTATCGGCAATTACGGCATCACTCCCGATATGGAGTCGGAGAAGCCCTGGCCGGACGCATATATTGTCCGGGAGGTAAGCCGCATTCCTTCAAACTTCAGATGCGAGGGTACCCTTCAGGATTTCCTTGTAAAGCATGACATTCCCGGAATCTGCGGAATCGACACCCGTGCCCTTACAAAGATTCTTCGCGACAAGGGAACCATGAACGGTATGGTTACCTGCGATGCAAATTACAACATTGACGAGATCATCCCGAAACTTAAGGAGTACACCACCGGCGCAGTCGTTGCCAAGGTAACCTGCTCTGAAAAGTACACCATGGAGAACAGCGGCTTTGACGTTGCCCTCATGGATTTCGGCGCAAAGAAGAACATCGCAAAGTCCCTTCATGAGCGGGGCTGCCGCGTCACAGTTTATCCCGCTTCAACAAAGGCTGAGGAGATTATTGCGGCAAAGCCCGGTGGAATCATGCTCTCAAACGGCCCCGGAGACCCGGCCTTCTGCACCGAGATTATCGCCGAGGTTAAGAAACTTTCCGAGTCAGGCATTCCGATCTTCGCAATCTGCCTTGGACATCAGTTCATGGCCCTTGCAAACGGCGCTTCAACCCACAAAATGAAATACGGTCACCGCGGCGGAAACCATCCCGTAAAGGATCTTGCCACAGGACGTGTCTACATTTCTTCACAGAACCACGGCTATGTGGTTGATACCGACGCCCTTGATCCTTCCGTTGCTGTACCTGCCTTCGTAAATGTAAACGACGGCACAAACGAAGGTCTCAAATACACAAACAAAAATATTTTCACAGTACAGTTTCATCCTGAAGCATGCCCCGGTCCCCAGGACTCAGGCTATCTTTTCGACCGCTTTATTGAGATGATGAAAGGAGCAAAAAATGCCTAGGAATCAGGATATAAAAAAGGTTATGGTCATCGGCTCCGGTCCCATTGTAATCGGACAGGCAGCTGAGTTTGATTACGCGGGAACCCAGGCCTGCCGCTCCCTCAAGGAGGAGGGCGTTGAGGTTGTTCTTGTAAATTCAAACCCCGCGACCATCATGACAGATAAGCTCATCGCAGATGAGGTCTACATTGAGCCCCTTACTGCCGATGTTTTAAAGCAGATCATCCTCAAGGAGAAGCCCGATTCAATCCTTCCCACCCTCGGTGGTCAGGCAGGACTTAACCTTGGTATGGAGCTTGCGGAATCCGGCTTCCTTGATGAGGCAGGAGTTAAGCTCATCGGTACCACAGCAGAGACCATTTTCCGTGCTGAGGACCGTCAGGCCTTCAAGGACACAATGGAAAAAATCGGAGAGCCCTGCGCGGCATCTCAGGTCGTAAACAACGTTGAGGACGGTATCAAATTCACAAATACCATCGGTTATCCCGTTGTACTCCGTCCTGCTTACACCCTCGGCGGTTCAGGCGGCGGTATTGCCCACAACGAGGCTGAGCTCATCGACATCCTCACCAACGGACTTCGTCTTTCACGTGTACATGAGGTCCTTGTTGAGCGCTGCATCGCAGGCTGGAAGGAAATCGAGTATGAGGTGATGCGCGATGCTGCAGGCAACGTTATCACCGTCTGCAACATGGAGAACATCGACCCCGTCGGAGTTCACACCGGCGATTCAATCGTTGTTGCTCCTTCCCAGACCCTTTCCGACAAGGAATACCAGATGCTTCGTACATCTGCCCTCAATATCATCACCGAGCTTGGCATCACCGGCGGCTGCAACGTTCAGTACGCCCTTCATCCCACAAGCTTTGAGTACTGTGTAATCGAGGTTAACCCCAGAGTTTCACGTTCTTCAGCTCTTGCATCAAAGGCCACCGGCTACCCCATCGCAAAGGTTGCCGCAAAGATCGCTCTCGGTTACACCCTTGACGAAATCAAGAATGCCATCACCGGCAAGACTTACGCATCCTTCGAGCCTATGCTTGACTATTGCGTAGTCAAGATTCCACGCCTTCCCTTTGATAAGTTCATCACTGCGAAGCGTACCCTTACTACCCAGATGAAGGCAACCGGCGAGGTTATGAGTATCTGCTCAAACTTCGAGGGCGCCCTTATGAAGGCAATCCGCTCACTTGAGCAGCACACCGACAGCCTTCTTTCATATGACTTCTCGGACCTCGACGATGAGGCACTTTTAAAGCAGCTTGAAATTGTCGATGACAGAAGAATCTATGTCATCGCCGAGGCACTTCGCCGGGGCATGTCATACGACAAGATTCATGAGATCACCATGATTGATGTCTGGTTCATTGACAAGCTTGCCATCCTCGTGGAGATGGAGGCACGCCTTAAGTCAGAGCAGCTTTCCGTTGAGCTTATGAAGGAAGCAAAGCGCATCGAGTTCCCCGACAATGTCATCGCTGACCTCATGGGCAAAACAGAGCGCGAAATCCGTGATTTCCGCTATGAAAACGGCATCATCGCAGCCTTCAAGATGGTTGATACCTGCGCTGCCGAGTTTGAGGCATCAACACCCTACTACTACTCAATTTACGACGGCGTAAACGAGGCCGCCGAGACCAACCCCGAGAAGAAGATTCTTGTCTTAGGTTCCGGCCCCATCCGTATCGGACAGGGTATCGAGTTCGACTTCTGTTCAGTTCATGCAACCTGGGCATTTAAGAAGCTCGGCTACGAGACCGTCATCATAAACAACAACCCGGAGACCGTTTCAACGGACTTCGATATTGCCGACAAGCTCTACTTCGAGCCCCTCACCCCCGAGGATGTTGAGAGCATTGTAAACATTGAAAAGCCCGACTGCGCTGTTGTTCAGTTCGGCGGCCAGACCGCAATCAAGCTCACCGAGGCCCTCACCAGGATGGGTGTTCCGATTCTCGGAACAAAGGCAGAGGACGTTGATGCGGCCGAGGACCGTGAGCTCTTCGATGAAATTCTCGAGAAAACCGGCATCCCCAGAGCGGCCGGTGGAACAGTATTTACCGCAGATGAGGCAATCGAGGTTGCAAACCGCCTCGGTTATCCTGTTCTTGTTCGCCCCTCATATGTACTTGGCGGACAGGGCATGCAGATTGCCTTCAACGACGAGGAAATCCGCAAGTTCATGGACATCATCAACACCTACGCCCAGGATCATCCCATCCTTGTGGACAAGTATCTTCAGGGCAAGGAAATTGAGGTTGACGCTGTCTGCGACGGAAAGGACATCCTCATCCCCGGTATTATGCAGCATATCGAGCGTACCGGTATCCATTCGGGCGATTCCATTTCGGTTTACCCCGCATTCTCCATCTCAGAGGAGACAAAGAAAGTCCTCACTGATTACACCCAGCGCCTTGCTGAGGCTCTTCACATTGTGGGACTTATCAATATCCAGTTCATCGTTATGGAGGACGGCGTATACGTAATCGAGGTTAACCCCCGTTCATCACGTACCGTGCCCTATATCAGCAAGGTAACCGGCATTCCGATCGTGGATCTTGCATCCCGGGTTATGAACGGCGAGACCATCCGCGGCATGGGCTACGAGCCCGGACTTGCCCCTGAGGCTGAATATGTTGCAATCAAGATGCCCGTATTCTCCTTCGAGAAGCTCCGCGGCGCCGAGATTTCCCTGGGACCCGAGATGAAGTCAACAGGAGAGTGCCTTGGTATTGCAACAACCTTCGAGGAGGCCCTCTATAAGGCATTCCTCGGCGCGGGAATCGTTCTTCCCAAGCACAAGCAGATGATCATGACCGTAAAGGATGCGGACAAGCCCGAGTCTGTTGACATTGCAAGACGTTTCGAGGCCCTCGGCTATATCATTTACGCCACCAACAGCACCGCAAAGTATCTCCAGGATCACGGTGTTAAGGCGCGCCGTGTAAACAAGATTTCCGAGGAATCCCCCAATGTAATGGACCTTATTTTAGGACACAGGATTGACCTTGTCATCGACACCCCCACCCAGGGACACGGCGACAAGAGCCGCGACGGCTTCCTCATCCGAAGAAACTCAATCGAGACCGGCGTACACTGCATCACCGCAATGGATACAGCAAACGCCCTCGTCACAAGTCTTGAGAATGCGACAAAGGACTTCACCCTTGTTGACATTGCCACAGTAAAGAACATTTAAAAAATATTTTATGGGAGCAGAACATTCGGTTCTGCTCCTTTTTTTATACGCCGGGGCAATAAAGGAAAATTCGGAAAGTATTTATTCTGTGGAAAAAGTATGTTAAAATCATAACAAGCATTTGGCCTTAAAGAAGGCCGTTATTGGAAAACTGCAATATTATCCCAAAAAAGAGGGCGTTTATGAAAAAGAAATTTTTAAGCTTTATACTTGCTTTTACAATGATTGCCACCGGCACCGGCACTACGGCGCTGGCGGAGACTGTAAAGAACGAGGAGATAAATGCGTCGGAAGAGGAGAACCCGGGAAATACCTCTGATTATGATGCAAAGGCCGCGGAGGCTGCCTTCGAGGAGTTCTGCAGCACTGGTGGCTATCTGGCCCTGCCCGAGGAGTTCGAGCATGTTGACAGTATATATGACAACCTTGAGGAGGGTGAGGTTCCGTCCCTTGCGTCAGTCACAATTCCGGAAAGTTATGACACTCCCTCGGAATATATTCCCCCCAACCGCAACCAGCAGACGACCGGCACCTGCTGGGCGCATTCTTCCATGTCCCTTGCCGAGATAAATCTTACTAAAAACGGAAAGATAAGCAACGACGGGTTAAATCTTTCCGAGGTTGAACTTGCCTATTCCATCGGACATACCGTTACGGATCCCCTTGGAGGTACCGAGGGAGACAATAATGAACTTATTTATCCCTCCGGGGTTCCGAACTGCTATGTTTTGGGCGGAAATGTTGTGTTTGCAGCGAATTCCCTTGCCACCTGGCGCGGGGCTGCTGACGAAATCGCACACGGAACTGCCATAGCCGACCTTCCTTCGAACATTACAAGCCTCGAGGATGATAACCCCGGTGACATGATCAAAAGTGAGTATGCCTATGATGATGTGGCCCATCTTACGGGGGTATATGAGGCAGATATTGAAAACAATCCCGATGAGGTCAAGGCTCTTATTATGGAGTACGGGGCTGTGGGCGTCAGCATTTATGCGTCTACAACCTATTACAACAGCACCACCAATTCTTTTTACTGCTGTGATGATGGCAAGGGTACCAATCATGCCGTAACCATAATCGGCTGGGACGATAACTACTCTGCATCGAATTTTTCCACGGATCCCGGGGCAGACGGCGCCTGGCATATAAGAAACAGCTGGGCCTATTCAGGCACTGCCCAGAACAGCTATTACAAGGATTTCTGGCTTTCCTATGAGGATAAGAGTCTTTCCACTGCGGCCTATGCTTTCGAATTTGACCTTGCAGGCAACTATGACCACAACTATCAGTATGACGGCTGCATTATGTCGGGTTATAACAATTATAAAAAGGGACAGAAGGTTGCAAATGTTTTTACCGCCTGCGGCAATGAGGGAAGCACAGAGGTTCTTAAGGCCGTTTCATTCTGCAACACATCATCAAATTTAAAATACAAAATTGAAATATACAAAGGTGTTACAGACGGTCCTGAAAGCGGAACCCTTGTTGAGGACGCAACGGTGGAGGGAACTGCGGAATACGTAGGTCAGCATCAGGTTACACTGGGCAGTGAAATTGAGCTTGAACAGGGCGAAAAATTTGCTGTTGTCATTAGCCTGCCCTCAGGAGGATCCCTTGAATGTGAATATTCTTCAAAGGCAAGCTGGTACAACTGCACAGCTTCTGCAGAGGCCGGACAGAGCTATATATATGACAGAAAATGGTCTGATTTCGGAAAGGCGGAATCCTGCAATTTAAGAATAAAGGCATATACGGATGACATTGAATCCCTTTCCGGAGGCCCGGAATCTGTGACTCTTGACAGCAGTGAGCTTAAGGTCCCCATCGGAAGTACAAAGCGGCTTGTTGCCACTGTCCTTCCTGAAAAGGCGAAAAACCGTAACGTCACCTGGAGCTCATCAGACACCTCGGTTGCAACCGTATCAAACGGCGTTGTAACAGGAGTCGGCACGGGAAGCGCCATAATAAGCGTATCCTGTGTTGCGGATTCTGCCATAGCGACCTCCTGCGCAGTTAAGGTCAGCGATGATCTTGCTGAGATCATTATTGAAAACGATTCGGAAGGAGATGCAGTGATAGGATCATCCGTCAAATTCACGGCAACTCCCGTTCCCTACAAGGAGGAGTATGTAAATGGCATTGTATGGTCGACCTCTGATTCCGAGGTTGCGACCGTTGATCAGGATGGCACGGTTCATTTTACAGATGCCGGTTATGTGGAGATTATTGCAACCTACGGGGAAATTGTCGGAAAAGTCAGTACCTATGTGGACGTTTCGAAGCCTGAGCTTGTGGAGGCAAGCTGCTCCCTTGATGGCTCGTCTGTCATTTTGAAATGGAGTCCCACCTGTATCTGGGATGAATTTTATGTAAGAAAAAGTGACGGCTCGTCTTTGGTAACGGTGGCCGAGAGTCTTGATGAACCCTATTATAAGGATACGGATGTGACCGCCGGAAACACCTACGTCTACAGGCTTGGTGTATCCCGGAAGGGCTATTCGTCTGAAGTGACTGCCACGGTCAAAGTTGAGAAGGGCTACACCCTTACATATGTTGTAAACGGAGAGGACTACACCCCCACGGAGGAGGACGGCCTTCCCACGGAATTCTGGCCCTCTAACGCAGTTTCACTTAATGTGCTTCAAAAGACAGGCTACAGTTTTTCGGGATGGTATAAAAATGCGGACTACAGCGGCACAAAATACTCATTTATTTACGGCAGCTCATGGAACTGTGATACCACCCTTTACGGCAAATTCACGCCCATTACTTACAAAATAAATTATGACGCAAATGTTCCCGCGGGGGAGAATGTAAGCGGTACAATGGCTGCTGACACCTTCACTTATGATGTGCCGAAAAATCTTACGAAAAATGCCTTTGTAAGGGAGGGCTACGACTTTGACGGATGGGACACGGACCCTGTCAATGAGGTAAAGCACTTTGAGGATGGCGCGTCCATAGAAAACCTTGCGGCGACCGAAGGGGAGACCATTACCCTATACGCCCGCTGGAAGGAGGCAGGTTACCAGCTTACCTTTGATGCAAACGGCGGCGAAGGAACTGTGGCAAGCGGCACGTCACTTACCTATAGCCAGAGCTATACAATCCCCGCCACGACCCTCACTCGGGACGGCTACATTTTCGCCGGCTGGAACACGAAGGCGGACGGAAGCGGAAAGGCATATGCCGACGGAGCAACGGTTTCAAAACTCATTACGGGAACACAAAGGGCGGTTACCCTTTATGCCCAGTGGGATTCCCTTGCCTACAGGGTGACCTATGACAGTGAGGTTACCTACGGGGGAACAAATGCCTCTGCCGATGATCTTGAAATTATCATAGACGGCGTAACACTTGTAAACGGTACGGATTATAAGGTCAAAGTCCAGTCCGGTCAGAATGTGGGAACCGCAAAAATCGTAATCACCTACATCGGAAATTACAAATCAAGAAAGAAGGAGACCTATCCCCTTACCATCACGGCAGCAAAAATGTCTGACACCATTGCGGAAAGCCCTGACCTTGTGAAATACGCAAAGCCCGGAGTCTTTAAATCAAAGCCCCTGGTTGCCCTTTGCGGAATCATATTAAAGCCCGCAAATTATACGGTTTCCTACTACCTTGACGCGGAATGCACCATTCCCATGGACAATAAGCACAAACTTGAGCTTGATGATTCCGAGGATTACGGCACTGTTTATGTAAAGATTGTGGGAAAGAAGAACATGACAGGCGAAATCGTGACCTCTTACAGGGTCTACAGAAAGCTTGCAAAGGACAGCGAAATCATTGACCTTGGAAAGACAAAGCTTAAGCCCCTCACAAATAAGTTTGACTATACGGGAGAGGAGATTGAGCCTGAGGTTACGGTCACTCTCGGAAAGACACCCGTCGAAGCAGGATATGACATTCTGTATCTTGGAAATATCCAAAAGGGAACCGCAAAAATCCTTATAAAAGGCGACGGAATCACCTGTGTTGGATCAAAAACCGCCACGTTCAAAATAAAATAAAAAATGCTTGACAGCGGAGCTAAATACCTATATAATTCTAAAAGTCGCGTGACGACATGGGATCTTAGCTCAGCTGGGAGAGCATCTGCCTTACAAGCAGAGGGTCATAGGTTCGAGCCCTATAGGTCCCACTAAAACTCATCGGATTATTTCGATGAGTTTTATATGGCGAGATAGCTCAGTTGGCTAGAGCACGCGGTTCATACCCGCGGTGTCGAGGGTTCAAATCCCCCTCTCGCTATTTAAAAAACAGTCGCTTATGCGGCTGTTTTTTGTTCATTAATGCTTTTCCGGATCAGTTCTTGAAGCTGTGTACGGGAGCAGGTATACGGCCTCCCCTGTTTACAAAATCAGCACAGGAGAATCTGTTTACCGGCATTATCGGTGCATATCCAAGAAGTCCTCCGAATTCCGCCATATCTCCAACTGTTTTTCCGGCAACGGGGATTACTCTCACTGCAGTTGTCTTCTGGTTTATCATTCCTATGGCAGACTCGTCAGCTATTATACCTGCTATTGTCGTATCAGGTGTATCT
>R03__coassemble_1193_pt1 | contig 12575 bp, 7 predicted proteins | sample R03__metabat2_high_PE_063 | metagenome-assembled genome bin R03 | reverse complement strand
ATCCGGCGAATTCTTAAAGCCGCAGTTGATGACAACCCAGTCATAAAGCGGTCTGTGATCCTCAAACTCCAGAGTGCAGATGGAATGGGTGATGCCCTCTACGGCATCCTCAATCGGATGGGCGAAGTCATACATCGGGTAAATGCACCACTTGTCGCCGGTGTTGTGGTGAGTCATGTGGGCAACACGGTAGATGATGGGATCACGCATGTTGATGTTGGGGGAAGACATATCGATTTTGGCGCGGAGGGTAAGAGCCCCGTCCTCGTATTTGCCGTTCTTCATGTCCTCGAAAAGGGCAAGGTTTTCCTCAACGGGACGGTTGCGGTTCGGGTCCTCCCTGCCGGGCTCCGTAAGGGTGCCGCGGTACTCACGCATCTGCTCGGGGGTAAGGTCGGAAATGTAGGCCTTGCCCTTTTTGATGAGCTTTACGGCGCCTTCGTACATTTTGTCGAAGTAGTCCGATGCATAATAAAAATCATCACCCCAGTCAGCTCCAAGCCACTTGATGTCCTTTAAGATTGCCTCCGCAAACTCGGACTTTTCCTTGGTGGGGTTGGTGTCGTCAAAGCGCATGTGGAATTTTCCGCCATACTCCTTCGCAAGTCCGTAGTTGAGAAGGATGGACTTTGCGTGTCCGATGTGGAGATATCCGTTGGGCTCGGGAGGGAAACGTGTGCATACGGTGTTGTATACGCCCTCCGCAAGGTCCTTGTCTATTTCAAGCTCAATAAAATTTTTTGTCTTTTCTTCCATTTTTCTCACTTTCAGGGTGCCGGGATCATTTAATTTTCATATTTGCCGACAAAAACCCACATTTGGAATATTATACAAAAACACTCCCCTCGATTCAAGTGCGAAGGGAGTGATTTTCGTTTATTATGATTGGAATGCTCTGATGTGCAGGGGCCCTGTCCGGCGGGCGGTTCTGTCCGGTGGGCGGTTCTGTCCGGTGGGCGGTTCTGTCCGGTGGGCGGTTCTCACATCTGATGTCGTACGACCGCATACTCGTCCCCGTTCCTGTAGAAGGGGCAGGCGTCATCCTTTGAACTCATAAGCCTGGCGCAGTCGTCCTCGTCCATATTCACGGAGCAGAAATATTCCTCGTACTCCTCATCATATTCATTGTATGCACAGCTGTCACACTGATTGCTCATAATTTACTCCTGCATTTTTCATTTTATGCGCAGTTATACCGGGATTTTCCGGCTCAGGTCAGTCATTCCCGGGATTTTTTCTTCATGATTTCGGGAAGAGATTCCGTGTAGGGATAGCGTGCAATACCGCACTCAGTCACAATGCCGGAAATAAGGCCGGCATCAGTCACGTCAAAGGCCGGGTTAAATACCTTGATGTCCCGGGGTGCCATGCGTTTTTCATACCACATTTCCGTGACCTCCTCGGGCTTTCTCTGCTCAATTACAATGTCATCGCCGGTGGGGGTTGACATGTCGATGGTTGAGCAGGGTGCGCAGACATAGAAGGGAACACCGTAATATTTTGCGGCGGTTGCAAGAAGGCTGGTACCGATTTTATTTGCTGTATCACCATTTGCCGCAACCCTGTCACAGCCCACAAAAATCGCCTGAATCTTTCCTTCCTTCATAAGGCGGGCGGACATGTTGTCACACTGGAGGGTCACATCAACGCCTGCTGCCGCAAGCTCAAAGGCCGTAAGACGAGCGCCCTGAAGAAGGGGACGGGTTTCGTCCGCATAGACCTTAAAGCCGTAGCCCTTTTCATGGCCAAGATAGATGGGGGCCGTGGCGGTTCCGAGCCTTACTGTAGCAAGATGGCCGGCGTTGCAGTGGGTCAGGATTCCGTCTCCGGGCTTTACGAGAGTAAGGCCGTTCTCGCCGATTCTGCGGCAAACGGATACATCCTCGTCCCGGATTGCCTTTGCCTCAAGTCCTAATGCCTCGATGATCTCACCGATGGATTTTTCGCGGTTCTTCTCGGCCGCCTTTGCCATTCTCTTAAGAGCCCAGCTCAGGTTAACTGCAGTGGGGCGCGAAGAGTCAAGGTACCCCTTCTGTTTGTAGAATTCCTCGAAGAATTTTTCCTTGTCGGTGCGGTCAAAGGATTTCGAGAGCACATACATTCCGAAGGCTGCGCAGACTCCGATTGCCGGGGCCCCACGAACCTTGAGGTGGTAAATTGCCTCCCATATTTCCTCCGGAGTTTTGAGTCTGATGAATTTGATTTCACCGGGCAGAAGGGTCTGGTCCACAATCACTACGGAGCAGGATTCCTCCTCAAGGGCCACGGTGTCTGTATCAAGAATGTTCATGTTTCGCCTTAAGTTCGTCATATGCTCCGATATTGAGTTCCTCCATGAGAGCAAATGACCAGATGATGGTTTCCTTTACTTTTTTGCCTGTGGCATTTTCGATTGCCATGCCGTAATAGTATAACTGAGTTTCGTATCGTTTTACAAGTTCATCCATGGAATCCACGCGGTCGGTCTTGTAGTCAAGAAGCACAATACCGTCCTCTTCCTCCCAGAATACGTCGATGATTCCCTGGATGATGAGGGTTTCGTCCTCAGGGGCGGTGTCCTTAAGGGTAGAGGCAGGCACGCCCAGGAAGAAGGGCTGCTCCCGATAGAGAAGTCCCTTTTGGGCAGCCTTCGACATGCGCTTTCCGGGGGCGCTGTCAAGGAAGCCCCGAACCTTGCTCCTTCTGACAAGGGCCGCAAATTCCTCGGACAGCTTTCCGTCCTTTGCAAAGCCGTCGATTGCCTCGGCAAGCTCCGCCTCGGAGTACTCCTCAGAAAAATCAATAAGCTCCATAACACGGTGAAGGGCAGAGCCGTAAAGTGCGCCACGGCTTACGCCCCCCGGCGCAGCAGATGCTGTGCTGCCCGCTGCGGTTCTTCCTGAGGCAGCGTCGGCGGAATCCTTCTCCTGCTCCTCCCCGAATCCTGCGTCCATCCGCTTCGGGAACATCAGGGCAGCATCCTCCCGGCTTTCGTCCACAGCCTTTTGATATGCCGCGTGCTTAAGCTCAGATACGGAGGTTTTTACGGTAAGGCCCTCAAGTTCGGGATGGGCATAGGGAAGCTCAAATATCTCCTCAAGTTCCTTCTCCGCCTCCTCGCGCTCAGGGTTAGAGGAAATCACCTTTCCCATGATGCTGCGGCGTTCTTCTTCTTTTTCATTCGCCAGTGCGTTCCCCTTATATACATCCTCAACCTCATGGTAGAAGATTTTATCCTCATCCCCATCTGTTCTTCGGATGTGATTATTGCAGACGCCCATGAGGATATAGTCAAGATGATTCTTTGCCTTCGCAAGTTCATAGGATGTCGGTAAACCGTTGATTTCACGCCTTCGGGTTCTCTTTGCGACCTCCTCCTTAGCTCCTTCACCCTTTGCGTTTTTGTAGATATTTGCGGCGATGATAAGCTTCTCACGGGCTCTTGTGAGAGCCACATAAAGAAGGCGCTCCTCCTCCGCATTTACGGCTTTGCTCTCACGGGCTGCAAAAAACTTTTTGAGCATCGTCCTTTTTTCACTTCGGGCGACAGGATCAATACAGTCACAGGCAAAGCCAAGTTCGTCATCCAAAAGAAGCTTGTCCATATTGTCCATATGGTTAAACTGATGCATGGTGTCCGCAAGGATGACAATGGGGAATTCAAGGCCCTTGCTCTTGTGGATGGTATAGACGCGCACCATATCGGCCCCATCCTCAATAACATTCGCAGGACCCATATCTCCCTCCCCGCCGTTTTCAATGCTGGGTTTAATATATTCGATGAAAGCCTGAAGGCTGTGATCTCCGCTCTTTTCAAAATCCGCGATCTTGTTTGAGAGCATGAGAAGGTTGTTTCGCCTCTGCTCGCCGTCGGGCATGGCTGTGACATAAGCGAGGAAATCCGTATAGTCGTAGACAAGTTCAAGTATGTTGCCAACGCCTTCAAACACAGCCTTCTTCCGGACCTTCGAAAGCATTTCAAGGAATGTGTTGATTTTTGAAATTACAGACTTCTCAAAGCCCTCCCCTCCGTTTTCCTCTGCAAGGGCAGCGTAATCAAGAAGCCCCTGGTAGAGACAGTCTGCGTTGGTTGCGCATTTTATGATTGCAAGGTCGTTCTCCGTAAAGCCTCCCATCATGGAAGTAAGTACACGGTGAAGAGGGAAATCCTTTCTGGGGTTCAAAATTACCTGAAGCATCGAAACTGCTGTCATGATCTCGGGAGACTGCCAAAAGCCCTTGGAGCTCGTCATGTATACGGGGATTCCGTGCTTCTTGAAAACCTCGATCACTGCCGGCATATTTTTGAGACCTCTTGCAAGAATTGCAATGTCACCATAGCCCGCAAGCCTGTGTCCCGGACGCTCCCCACCCTCTACGGAGGGATCTGTAATCCAGGTTTTGTTCACATTCTGCTCCACAAGCTTTGCGAGAAGTTCGCCGTGGAGAGCCTCCTTTTCGTCTTTCATCTCCTTGTCAATGTTGAGGAAATGGATTTCGGTGTTGAGTCCATTTATGCTCTCGTCATATTCCGTATTGCCGTAGTTAAGCCTTGCGTCCTCATCATATTCGATGCCCCCGAATTTCGAGGTCATGATTCCGCTAAATATATTGTTGACGGATTTTATGACATTTCTGCGGCTGCGGAAGTTTTCCCTGAGAGAAACACGAAGCATGGGCGCACTGTCCCCGTAGGTTTCCATCTTCTCCATGATAAGGCCCGGATCCGCTTTTCTGAAGCGGTAGATGCTCTGCTTTACATCACCTACCATGAAGCGGTTGTGCTCGCCGCGGTAGCTGCGGGAAACTGCCTCGAGAATGGTTTCCTGGATTTTGTTGGAATCCTGGTACTCGTCGCACATTATCTCCTCGAAGTAATCCGCAAGTTCTATTGCAACATCCGTAGGGACATGCCTGTCACCATCTTTTTTCGTAAGGATGGAAAGGGCATAGTGCTCACAGTCGGAAAAGCTCATAAGACCCAGCTCCTGCTTCTGGGCAAGAAGCCGGTTTCCGAACTCCTTTACAAGCTCGATGACGGTTCTTACGAAAGGCTCCATGGAAGCGATGTCCGCCATCTCCCTGTCATAACCGAAGGCAAGATAATTGTCGATAAGCGTGTTGATAATTTTCTTGGCCTCGTCCCTCAATGCCGTATATTCGGCGACCTGATCCGCCTTTATGCCGCTGTCCTGCGGCATCCTCTGAAAAATCTCCTTGCTCCGGCCAGAAGTTATTTCACTGAAAATATATTCCACCTTTTTTCGGGTGCTTTTTGCTGCCTTAAGTCCCTCAAGGATTGATGAGACCTCGTCTATTTCCTCCGAAACTCTTGCGGCGCGCTTAGGGGCCCCTGCCGCCTCATAACCCTCGTAGGCGTTCTCGAGATTATGTACCGCATCCTCCAGAAGTTCCATAACGTATGCGGTAAAATATTTCTGCCATTCGATGTTTACATCTCCAGACTTAACCCGGTACTGGGCAAGAGCGTTCTCAAACCAGTCATCCGGATAGGGAAATGACTGGGCCCTGTCATAAACCTTCTGTACCATTTCGGCAAGGCGTACATCGTCCCCCCTTTTATCAAGGCTTTCGATTGCGGAAGTGAAACGAACCCGCCTTTCATCATCCTCCGGAAGCAGATAAAGTTCCTCAAACATATCCTTTAGGAGCTGGTCCTTTAAAACAATCTCCTGATTTTCATCGATGATTGTCATGCCGGGCTCAAGGTCGATTTCGCGGAAATAGTTTGACACCAGATATTTGCAGAAGGCATCAATGGTCATTATGAAGGCGCGATGAACAAGAATACTCTGGTGCATGAGGCGTCCGTCATCGGGGGTTTTCAAAAGGCGCTCGGAGATTCCCTTGAGAAGCCTCTCCTTCATTTCGGAGGCAGCCGCCTCCGTGAAGGTCACAACGAGGATCCTGTCGATGTCGATAAGCTTCTCGTCCGGGTCGATGCGTTTTCCATCTTCATCGACGCGTCCGCATACTCTGTCCACGATTCGTCTGACAAGCACAGCGGTCTTGCCGCTTCCCGCAGCAGCTGTAACAAGGAGGGATGTATCACGTGCGTCAACAACCTTCTGCTGGTCTTTGGTTAGTTTCATCTTACTCCTCCTCTCCTTCTTCGGTGCTCTCATCTTCCTTTGCAGGGTCCTCTTTCAGGTTCCATATATATTCAAGCAGAGCGTTTATATTATTGTCCTTTACAGGGCTTGTCCTTGCCAGCCTGATCTCAGAAGTGCCGAACCTGCAGTAATTTCCGAAGCCGCAGTATTCACATTCCGACTTATTCTCCTTATCCGCAAGTGGATAATCCTGAATGTTGCCAAAAAGAATCTCCCTTGCCATCTGCTTGCAAAGTTCAAGGGAATATTCGCAGATTTCCCTCATCTGCTCGGCGTCGATGCGGTCCTTTGGCACAACCTGCTTCTCATCCTCGGCATTTGCCGCAAGGGCGGCAATTACGGCGGGGTCGTTGTTTGCAAGTCCAAGAGGCGCAAGCTCGCCGGATATCATTTCGTCGATGCTCTTTTCCTCGTTCTTTTCAACCTTGACCAGGGGGTTCTGGGCCCTGTAGTAGAACATGGCCGCAGGCTCCGCCCCCTCGGGGTAAAGTTTCATGGCCTGACCGAGGTAGATGGGAAGCTGGATCTGGGCACCCGCCGCAACCTTGCTGTATTCAAGGCTTTTTGAGCCGGTTTTGTAGTCGATGATTTTGATGTAGGGCTTTCCGTCAATTTCCACGGTGTCGATTCGGTCGATCTTGCCGTTGAGCCTTAAGGAACATCCGTTAAACAGTTCGATACGGGCAGGCTCTGAATTCTCATCGGACTCCTCCGCAAGTTCAAGCTGGAGCGACAGATCGAAATTCTCCCTGAATTCCTTCTCGAAGGCAGCGGGCTTAAAGTTTCCGGCGGCAAGCTGTTTTCGGAGGGTGCGGACACTTGTGGCTGCAATGCGTCCGACGTAATCACGGCGATACATGGTTTTACCGCTCACATCGAACCTTTCGAAAACAGGATCCTCAAAGGAATCCCGAAGGGCAAGCTCGAGAATTTCCTCGAGGTCCTCATCGTCAAGCTCGGCCCATTCAAGACCCTCCTTCGTGACATAATTTCCGAATTTCTCAAGAATGTCATGGGTCAGATTTCCGATGTCGATGACGTCAACCTCCCCGGAGCGCTCCTGTCTTAAGACAATTCCGTAATTTAAGAAGAACAGGTAGGGGCACCTCGCATAGGTCTCGAATTTTGAGACACTGCCGGAGAGCTCATTGCCATAGAGAGCCCTTGCAACCGCCTCGTCAAGGTTGTCATGGAAAGTATTGTAAAATGCAGCCGATTCAAGTTTTGAAAGAAGCGGCGCATACTTTTCATCCCTTGCGCAGAGGGAATAAAGGGCCGCAATGATACGTGACCTTTTGTCCCCCTCCCCGGGGTCAAAGCCCTTGGCGTAATCCCTAAGCCCGGATGCAAGAAGGGAAAGGCCATCAGAAAGCTGCATATATCCGTCCGGCTCATTTTTTTCCGCACGAACGGGAAGCTCACTGAACATTTTTTGAATGACCCCAACGAAATAGGAGGGAGTCATCTGCCTGCCGGAAACGTCCGCTCCGGAATAGCTCATGTAAAGGCGTTCCGTGGGCTTTGTGACATTCATGTAGAGGTACAGGCGCTGACGGTATACAAGCTCACGGGGAGTGGGTGCAAGCTCAATGTCATGGCAGTTTTCCACAAGGACCTCACGCTCCAGGTCGGAAAGGACACCGCCGGTTCCTGTTTTCCTCGGCACAAGGCCGTCATTAAGTCCCACGAAGAAAAGAACCTTCACCTGGGAAAGGCGTGTGCGCTCGATGTCTCCCACAAGTATCCTGTCAACCTGACGGGGAACGGTTCCCACGGATATTTCCGAAAAGGCCGAGTCAAAGAGCTTTCGGAACATGGAAAGTTCCACAGGCTCAGTGCTGCACAGTGCCTCAATCACAGAAAGAACTTCCTCGATGTTTTCCATTATTTTGCCGATTTCAGAGGCGCGCTGCGGATCACCGTCCTCCTCGATTTCAGCCGCGAGGCGTTCTGTCCTTTCCGCAAGGTTATTGATTTCGATAATTTCACGGATTTTGCCGCAGAAGGAAGCGGGGCTGTGCTTTCTTGAAGTCAGGGTTCCGATGCACTCAAGGATCGTAAGACGGTTTGCCTCCGCCCGCTCAAGGTCAGCCATGTTCCGCTCGTTTAATTTGCGGCCGAAATATTCCCTCTTCCAGCGTGAGCGTCCGCGAATGCCATACTGGGCGATGAAATATTCCATGAAATCGGACTCCTCGGAGTCAAGGGGGCCCATTCCGCTGCGAAGCATTGTCATGATGCTGCCGTAGGTGAAATCGGTTTCAACGGCAGCGATGGCACCGCGGATAAATTCAAGACAGGGATCGTGGATGATGCCAAGGGACGTATCCACAAAGCAGGGAATGCCGCGTTTTGTAAGTTCACGCTCAAGACCGCTGCCGTAGGTTTCCATGTCAGAGCAGATTACGGCGATGTCCCTGTAGGCGTAATTTTCCTTTCGGACAAGAGCAGAAATTTTCCGGCCAACATAGGCAATCTCCTCCGCGGGGTTTGCGGTGACGCTGATGCTTAGGCCCTCGCAGGCCACTGGCTCACATCCATTGCCGAAAAGATTTTTTTCAACATGGCCAAGGGACGGGTTTGCATCAAAGCGCCTGCTCTCACTTAAGATGACGGGAGAAATTTCCTTTTCGCCCGCAGCAGCTGCGCACCGGCGTATGGTCGCCATGGTGCGGTAGGAAAGCGCAAAAAGATCATAGGGGCTGTAGGCTCCCTCAGGCTTGTCGTCACGGGCGAGGATGGAGAAGGTGGATGAGGAAGCCGCCTTCATAAGTTCCGTAAGGACCTTGCACTGAACCTGGGTAAAGCCTGTGAAGCCGTCAAATACAAGAACCGCATCCCTCAAAATTTCAGACTCCGGAATCACACCCGCAAGAAGGCCCATGCGGCCCTCAGTGGTGGTGTAGGCGCCGTCGATTTCCTTAAGGAAAAGACCGTAAAGAAGCTTGATGTCGGCAAGCTTGAGCGCAAGGGATTCACGCCTGTTTTCACGGGCGCTTTCGATGAGCATGTCGATTTCGTTTTCGCCGACGGAATACTGCATGAACTCGGAAATGGTGGATTTGATTTCGTGGATCATGGCAGGGCTTCCCGCATGCCTTCCAAGGCAGGAAAGCTCAGACTGATGCTCCACCGCAAGACGCTGAAGGATGAGGTTTTTGCCCGTGTCATTAAGAACAGCCTCGTCCGCACTGCCGGTTTCCTCAAAAATGCGATGACACATCCTTCCGAAGGAAAGAACGTCGATGTTCATGATGGCATGGCCGGGGCTTTTTAAGACCATGGCCTTCTGCATTTCCATGGTGAACTGATCCGGGACAACGTAGATGTACTGGGTCCGGGGATTTTCAGAAGCCTCGGAAACAGTTTTTTCAAGAAGATATGTGGTTTTGCCGCTGCCCGAAGGGCCGATGACGAATTGAAAAGACATAAACTCCTCCTGTAAAGATAGAATAAACCCAAAAAGATTTGAGAAAAAATGCAAAAAAATCAGGGGCAAAGGGCAGCGCCGCCGGTCATGGCCGAAGCCAAAGGGGATTGACCGGTCCCCTGACACTGATAATGTTATCACATTGGAATGCCCGAAAATCGGACAACCAGATCTTACTCAAAACAAAATAAAACCCGCTGTCATTCATACCGGATACAAATGACAGCAGGATATAATTTCCAAATCAAAGAGTAAATGCGATCCGCCCGCTGCCTGTCATAATAAATACGACTGTGCAGTACCGGATCAGTTTCCGAGGAACTCCTCATAAAGCTTGTCAGCTTCCTCTTTTGTGACATAGCCAAGCTTGTATGCTGCGGCGCTTCCGACACAGACAGCCTTCTCGAATGCCCGCTTCTTATCGCCTGATTCAAGATATTCCTGGAGGAAACCGGCGATCATTGCATCCCCGGAGCCCACGGAATTTACAAGCTCATGCTCAGGAGCCTTTGCCTCATAATACTCACCCTCTCTGGTGACCATGATTGCTCCCTCCGAGGCCATGGAAACAATAACATTCTTCGCTCCCATCTCGCAGAGCTTTTCCGCATAGAAGGCAGCCTCATCCTTAGTGGAAATGAACACGTTGAAGATGCCGCCGAGCTCGTCCATGTTGGGCTTTAAAAGGAAAGGATTAAAGTAGAGAACATTGCGCAGGGTCTGGCCTGTGGTGTCCACAATAAACTCAATTCCCCTGTCCTCAAGACGATTCATAATTGTGTAGTAAATATCCTCTGAAACTCCCTCGGGAATCCTTCCGCCGATGACGAGAATGTCACCAAGGGTAAGGGTGTTCAGCTTATCAAGAAGCCTGTCGACATCATCCCTGTCAATTTCAGGACCACGTCCGTTGATCTCCGTTCCCTCGATGTTGCGGATTTTCACGTTGATACGGCTCTCGCCGTCAACCTCAACAAACTCCTCCGGGATACCCTCCTCTTTCATGCTCTGACGGATCATGTTTCCCACATGTCCCGCAACAAATCCAAGGGCGATGGTGTCAACGCCGAGTGCGTTTAAGTTTTTTGAAACATTGATTCCCTTTCCGCCGGGGAACATGACCTCCGCCTCAGTGCGGTTTGTCTTGCCGAAGGCGAAACCGGGGACGTCAATGATGTAATCAAGTGCAGGGTTAAGTGTGACGGTATATATCATCTGATGGCTCCTATTAAATCCTTAACGTTGGCTATGTTCTTGCGCTCCATGTATTTTTCAATTCCATCGATTATTTCAAGTGTAACTCTGGGGTTGGTGAAGTTTGCCGTGCCCACAGACACCATTGTGGCGCCTGCCAGAATCATTTCGATTGCATCCTCCGCCGTGAACACGCCGCCCATTCCGATGATTGGAACCTTGACCGCATGGCTCACCTCGTAAACCATCCTGACCGCCACGGGATGTACCGCACGGCCCGACATTCCGCCGGTCTTATTTGCCAGCGCGAAGGTCATTCTCTCGATGTCGATCTTCATGCCGGTAATCGTGTTGATGAGGGAGATTCCGTCTGCACCACCTGCCTCTGCTGCCTTTGCAATCTCGGTGATGGAGGTGACATTGGGGCTTAGCTTCATAATGACGGGCTGCTTTGCAATCTTCTTAATTGATGAGGTGATCTTCTCGACTCCCTCCGGGCTTGTTCCAAAGGAGATTCCGCCCGCCTTTACATTGGGGCAGGAAATGTTGATTTCGAGGGCCGCAACATCCTCCGATGCAAGCCTCTCAACAACCTCAAGATAATCATTCTCGCTGTGTCCGCAGACATTTACGATTATGTTGGTGTCAAAGGATTTAAGGAAGGGGATGTCCCTCTCACAGAAGGTCTCGATTCCGGGGTTCTGAAGCCCGATTGCATTGAGCATTCCGGAGGGCGTCTCAACGATGCGGGGAGTGGGATTTCCCTCCCAGGGCACGTTTGCAACTCCCTTTGTGGTGACCGCCCCAAGACGGCTTAAATCAACAAATTCCGAATATTCCATACCGCTTCCGAAGGTGCCGGATGCAACGGTGATGGGATTTTTCATTTTGATTCCGCAAAAATCAACCGCTAAATTCATATTGCAACCTCCCTTGCATCAAACACAGGACCTTCAGTACAAATACGCTTGTTATTGACCTTTGAGTGCTCGTCCTTTGAGGTGGATTTGCAGACGCAGCCAAGGCATGCGCCCACACCGCAGGCCATTCTCTCCTCAAGGGAAATGTAGCAGAGGATGTCACGCTCCGCAGCATAGGCCTTAACCGCCTTAAGCATGGGCATGGGGCCGCAGGCGTAGATAACCTCGGGTTTTAATTTTGCGTTTTCAATCGCATCGATGACGGTTCCCTTCACGCCCACTGAGCCGTCGTCCGAGGCAAGATAAATATCTCCCATCCCCTTGAATTCATCAAGGAGAAAAGTCTCGCTGTTTCTGTAACCAAGGACAATTGTCTTCTCGCCGGCAAGCTCATTTGCAAGCCCTAACATGGGCGGAATTCCGATGCCGCCGCCTATGAGCATTGCAGACCGGGTGAGCTGCAGAAAGCCGTTCCCCAGGGGGCCTAAGAGCATCAAAGTGTCACCGCTTCTGTATTTTGAAAATTCATCCGTTCCCTTTCCCACAACACGGTAAACAAGACGGATGGTGTCGCTTTCGGGAAAGATCTGGCAGATGCTGATGGGCCTCGGAAGAAGCCTTGATTTGTCATTGCTGTAAACGGAAACGAACTGTCCCGGAAGGGCGAATTTCGCAATTTTCGTTTTGAGTGTCATGCTGTAAATCCCGGTGCCTGCCTGCTCCTGGGAAATGATTTCAGCCTTTTCGTAAATTTTTGACATATTAGCTCCTGTTCATATTTTCAGACGAGACGCTTTCCGCGTTTTCTGAAATCCTTAGCCTGCGCCTTTGTGGGCCAGGTGAAATAACTTCCGTTTTCAGTGTCATTCTTTCGTGGTGTAAGGCTTCCGTCCGCCACCTTTTCGATGGCCTCCACCA
>R03__coassemble_1132_pt1 | contig 13095 bp, 11 predicted proteins | sample R03__metabat2_high_PE_063 | metagenome-assembled genome bin R03 | reverse complement strand
CCAAAAGCCGTATCTGCGCTGCCCTTGGCCCCATCTTCGAGGACCGTCTTCCCTCAGAGCACTGGATGATAGTGGACGACCTTCACCGGGAAGCCGTCATCCATGTCAAGGACCAGCCCTTCTACCTTCAGAAGCTGACCGAGGAGGAGGTAAGGCGCCTTCTTGAGTCCGACAGTGTAAACGACGAATATACCCGCATGTGGAAAACCTTCTTTAACTCCGTTGCCATCAAAGAGCGCACAAACAAAAAACTCCAGCAAAGCCTGTTCCCGGCCTGGGCCAGGAAACATGCTGCGGAGTTTAATTAGGTTGCGATAATAATCTATGCCCGGCAATATTTTATATCGGGGTTACAGTGCGGTCTTCTTTAAAATTTCCGCGATCTTTTCGCTGGAATGACCGTCGCCGTAGGGGTTCGCCGCATGTGACATCTCCTCATAGGCCGCCTTGTCATCAAGCAGCTTTGTAAATTCTCTGTAGATGTCCTCCTCGTCCGTTCCCACAAGCTTCAGGGTTCCTGCTGCAACGCCCTCCGGGCGCTCAGTGGTATCCCGAAGGACAAGCACGGGTTTCCCCAGAGAGGGAGCCTCCTCCTGGATTCCGCCGCTGTCCGTAAGGACCATCTCGGCACGCTTTATGAAATTGTGGAAATCAAGCACATCAAGGGGATCAATAAGATGCACTCTGTCAAGTCCCCCAAGGACCTCCTTTGCCACCTCCACAACTGCCGGATTCGGATGAACAGGATAAATTATCTTAACATCCGGATGCTCATCAAGAACCCGCTTTATGGCCTTCATGATGGAGCGCATGGGAGCCCCCAGGTTTTCCCTTCTGTGGGCAGTAAGAAGCACGAATCTGCTTCCCTTTGTCCATTCAAGTTCCGGATGGGAATAGTCCTCGCGGACAGTTGTATTGAGGGCATCGATTCCTGTATTTCCCACAATATAAACCCCATCCATGTTCTTTCCCTCACGCTCGAGATTTGCTGCCGTGTCCTTTGTGGGAGCGAACATGATTTTTGCAAAGGAGTCGATGGCCTGGCGGTTAAACTCCTCCGGATAGGGAGAAAAAGCGTTGTAGGTGCGAAGTCCCGCCTCCACATGTCCCACCGGAATTCCCATATAAAAGGCCGCAAGCCCCGCCGCAAAAGCGGTTGATGTGTCACCATGCACAAGGGCAATGTCGGGTTTTACTTCCTCGTAGACTCCTCTCATACCCTCAAGGATCTTTTCCGTTATGTCAAAAAGAGTCTGGCTCTTCTGCATGATTGCAAGGTCGTAATCCGGCACAACCTCAAAGGCCTCAAGGACCTGCTCGAGCATTTCCCGGTGCTGTCCAGTTACGCAGACAGTAACCTCAAATTCCTCATGCTTTTTAAGTTCCTTCACGACCGGGCACATTTTGATTGCCTCAGGCCTGGTTCCGAAGATCAGTATTATTTTCTTCATGTTTTTCCTCTGTTCTGGTCAGCTTTTCATTTTGACCGGGTCTGCCCTGTCTCCCTGTTATTTTACGATCATAAAGCCCGTGGTAAGGTCTTCCACATCACTGTAATTTCCGATTCCCTCGATTAAAATTTCGGCGTTGCCATTCTCATCGGAAGGGCCGATGTTGTTGCTGTAGGTGAGGATATAATCCTTGTTTTCCGTGAGCTTTTTACCTGCAAAAAGAACTCTCGGCTTGGGCTTTAAGTAGGTTCCCTTATACTTCTGATCCCTGATTCCGGCAGCAAGGGTAAAGCTTCCGCTGCAGGGGCTGATTTCGAAGGGGATATAAAGTTTTCCGCCGAATTCCTTTTTGCCGGTGACAACAACAAGGCCGGTTCCCGCATTTATATTGTTCTTGTAGGTTATTGAATAATTTTTCGCATCCAAGGTCACACCGTCATATGTAATGCCAACAAGGGGCTTTATTGCCTTTCCTGTATAGGAAAAGGGGCCCTCCTCCGCAAAGGAGACATTTTCCCTGGTCAGCATTTTTACATTCTGAAGAACAGTGACAGTCACATCCTTTGTGCCGGTGTATCTTGAGGTTTCATCATCGACTGCGTTAATGATGACCTTACGCTTTGTTGCAATGTCCGTAAGGGATGAGTTTTCGGCTACAGTATAGTCAACTCCCTCTTCGAGGATCTCATTTCCGTAATAAACATAAAGTTCCGGTGAGTCACCGCTCTTGTAGAGCAGGTCGTTGGCAAAAATTTTCGCCTTTTTAAGGTCGCGCTTTGTGATGGTGTAGCTGTAGGTGAGGGTTCCCTCATATTTACCGTTTCCGGTCACCGTGACAGTTGCGGTTCCCGGCTCAATATTGTCAGCATATGCCACCGTAAAGTCCTTACCTGCCACGAGCCTTACCTTCTTTCCGTTTACTGCGCAGGTAAGATTAGGCACGGGGCAGTAGGGAAGGCCGCTGTACATTTTTGATGCGATGGCCTTTGCAGTGACGTTGCTTTCCGAAAGCGTGATTTTTGCATCGGGATCAGTTGTTTCCTCAGATGTACCGGTGGATGAGTTCTTATATTCAGGCCAGAATGTGTTCTTGGCGCTGTTTCCCCTTGTTGCTCCCACTGTTTCCTTGTTTGCGGGGATTTCAAATTTCACGCACCAGGTGTAGGCGGCGCTGTAGGCTCCGTCCGCGGAATTTTCAACCTGGGTAATGGGCGTATAAACCGTAGATTTATAATAATTCTTAAGTTCGTATTCAAGGTAATGCATCTGGCCGTCTATGGTTGTGTAATCATAGCCGTTTTCAGTACAGTAATTTTCAAGTCTGGTTTTTCTTGTGCCGTTCCACTGGCAGATGCCGTAGCTCACGGAGCCGTTTGACTCGGTGTGGGATGCGGTGGGGCGGAAGGTTGACTCCGCATAAATGTTTGCCATAACGCCACAGGCTGCGCCGATATTAAGTTTCATTGTGCCTGTAAGATACTCGAAAACCTTTTTCTCATTTGCGCTTTGAGAGGATACGGCCCCAAGGGCAGATACCTCATCGGCGGCTGCAAGATATGCCTCGTAATCATCCTCAAAAAGAAACTCCACGGAAACGTAGGGCGCTCCTAAGATAAGATCAATGTTCTCCGCAAGGACATAGGAATCCTCAAAAACCGGCGAGAACTGATAGTAATAATAATCAGCCTCGGAGTAATCAAGCCCGACGCATTCCCATGTAACGGGGATTTCGGCGATTTCCTTTGTGTCATCAAGGTATACGGAAAGCCTGGTGGGCATTTCCGAAGTTACGGTGTCAAGGGAAGGTCTTTCATCCTCACGGTATACAAGGCGGCTGATGCATGTATTTTCCGCAAAACCGGTAATCGTAAACTGCCCATTTGACGAGGCAGCGGTATCAGGATTTACAGTCACAGTTTCCTCTGCCTCTAAACCCTCTGCAGCTGCGTTCTGTTCAGCTGATGCTCCCGCCTCTTCTGCCAGGCTCACAACACTGCTCATTGAAATTGTCATAATCATGGCAAGTATTATACTGAAAATTTTCTTTTTTATCATTAGTTCTCCTTTTAGGCAAAGCCCAAATACGCCCTCCGTCACTTCGAAACTCCCGGGGCTTTATCTGATTTTATCAAAAGAACCGAAGAGATTATCAAAAGTCCCACGCAGGGAATAAGATTCATGCACATACCCATTTTAAGTCCCACATTGTCGGATACAATTCCTATTATCCAGGGCATTATTATGGCCCCCAAAGATCCAATGGGAAGAAGCACTCCCATGCATTCCGGGGAGAGATTTTTCCCCACAAGGCCTGTGGACATAGGGTTTACACCTGCCATGGAAAATGCAAAAAGCGAAAGCGTAATGATTGCAGGCCAGGGCGAGGATGCATTTACAAGAAAGCCGTAGCATACGGTGCTTCCCATGCCCATAATAAGAAGGGCCTTATAGTTGTTTCTGATGGGAAGAACAAATGCAATGAGGAGCCTTCCTATGAGGGTTGCGGCCCACATGACAGTGACGGTGTAATTGCTCAGGGTGCCGCTTAAGATTGACTGGTCCTTGTAGTAGGTTACCATCCAGCCGTTGACGCTTGTCTCGGCCGCATTCTGGCAGAATATCATGAAGGTTAAAAGCCAGAATATGCCGTCTTTAAAAAATGCCTTTTCAAAAGCACCCTTCTGCTCCCCGGCGCCTGCTTTGCTTTTGGCATCATCGGTGACTGCATTCCCGGCATCGGACTGCCCTTCTGACTTTCCTTTTGGCGCTGCCGAATCCTTCCCGGGCAGTTTTGCCATAAAAAATAAAATCCAAAGGCAGATGCCGCATACTGAAATTCCTATCATAGGCGCATCGATGCTGATGCATGTAAGTGCCATGATGATGAAGGGACAGGCAAGGGCTCCCGTTGCATAGCAGGCATGCATTATATTCATGCCCTTTACGGAGTCCGTGCTGTTTTGCCCCACCAGAACACTGCAGCAGTTAAGGACTGAGCCCTTTGCGATGCCCACAAGAAAAAACATAACCATGAGAGCACCCACAACTCCCGTAAGAGTCATGACAAAATATCCCACCGCATAACCGCAGGACATAATCAGAATCGTAAGGCGCATTCCGATTTTGCGAGGCCAAAAGCCCGCAATAAAGGCCGCAAGCATGTTTCCTATTCCCATGAGGGAAAGCAGGGTTCCTGTGACGGCATAGTTAAATCCGTATTTCTGCTGAAGAAGGCTTACGACAATTCCACTTGAGATGGCGCAGATGCCACTGAAGAAGAAGGCCACAAAGCCTGTGTTTCTTAATCTTGTATTCATAATGTTTTGCCGGTTTTGCCGTTCCTATTGTTTTTTCCGGATTTTTCCGGTCGGCTGTTTCCGGCTGACTTACCTTTTTTATCGTGTTTTCCCGCTTCCCTTATATTCCGCATTTCTTTGGGCTGCTTCGTGCCGGATTGCTTCGCGCCGGACTGCTCCCCGCCGGACTTTTTTCCGTTCTTCGCCCTCCCGAAGGGACGTGGCGGAATCAGGCATTTTTTGTCAAAGCCAATCAGATCCTCCCGGTGGGCCATAAGAAGGGCCTTTTTCACAAGCTCGTAATTTTCGGGATTCCTGTACTGGATAAGGGCGCGCTGCATGGCCTTTTCCTTTGGATCCTTGGGAACATAGACCTTTTCCATGGTGCGCGGGTCAACGCCGGTGTAATACATAACCGTTGATATTGTGGAGGGGGTTGGATAAAAATCCTGAACCTGCTCCGGCATATAGCCAAGGTCACGTATATATTCCGCAAGCTTGATAGCGGACTCAAGAGTTGAACCCGGGTGCGAACTCATAAGATAGGGAACAGCGTACTGCTCTTTATTTGTGAGGGCATTCACCTTCTCGTAACGTCTCAGGAAGGCCTCGTAAACATTGTTGCCGGGCTTTCCCATGAGCTTTAATACCTCGTTTGCAACATGCTCGGGAGCAACGCGAAGCTGACCGCTGATGTGATATTTGCAAAGTTCCCGCAAAAACTCGTCGGAGGCGTCCTCCATGACATAGTCAAACCGGATTCCGGAACGAATGAAAACCTTCTTGACTCCATCAAGTTTGCGAAGCTTTCTAAGAAGGGCAATGTAATCGGAATGGTCCACCTTAAGATTTCCGCAGGGCTTGGGGAAAAGGCACTGTTTATTTTTGCAGACACCCTTCTCAAGCTGCTTGCTGCAGGAGGGGAAGCGGAAGTTTCCGGTGGGTCCGCCGACATCATGGATGTATCCCTTGAATTCCGGATCCCGGGTCATGGCCTTTGCCTCACGTATGAGGGACTCATGGCTTCTGACCTGGACAGTTCGGCCCTGATGAAAGGTAAGGGCACAAAACGAACAGCCCCCAAAGCAGCCCCGGTTTGAGGTGAGGGAAAACTTGATTTCGTTGATTGCCGGAACACCGCCGAGACTGTCATAGGACGGGTGGGCGGCATTCATGTAGGGCAGTTCATATATGTCATCAAACTCGAGGGTTGTAAGGTGGTCAGCCGGAGGGTTAGCCACAACAAACTGCTTGTTCGGATAAGGCTCAATCAGAATTTTTGCCGTAACAGGGTCAGTGTTAAGGTACTGGGTGTAGAAGCTGTTGGCGTAGGAAAGCTTATTGCCAAGAAGTTCCTCGTATGAGGGAAGAATTTCCGCATCATCAAGAGATGAAATGTCATTTGTGCGGTAAACCGTTCCCTTGACAAAAGTAATGTCACTCACATCAATTCCGGCAGCAAGGGCATCCGCAATCTCCACGATGGAATGCTCTCCCATTCCGTAGGAAATAAGGTCAGCGCCGCTGTCCATAAGGACGGAACGTTTTATTTTGTCAGACCAGTAATCATAGTGGGCAAGGCGGCGAAGGGAAGCCTCTATGCCGCCGATGATGATAGGTGTTTTCTTGTAGGTGCGTCGAATGAGATTTCCATATACCACAACCGCATAATCAGGTCGCTTTGAAGGGCCGCCTCCCGGGGTGTAGGCATCATTTTTGCGGTGCTTTTTGTTGACGGTGTAGTGGTTTACCATGGAATCCATGTTCCCGGAATTTACAAGAAATCCAAGTCTCGGCTCCCCGAGAATGCTGATGCTTTTATCATCCTTCCAGTCGGGCTGGGCGATGATTCCCACCCTGTAGCCCCGGGACTCGAGCACCCTTGATATTATGGCTGTACCGAAAGAAGAATGGTCAACATAGGCGTCCCCGCTTACAATGACGAAGTCGCATGCATCCCATCCTCTCTTTTTCATGTCCTGTTTAGTTGTAGGAAGAAAATCCTTTATCAAATATTTCACCCTTCCGGATCAGGCCGGATTTTCATGTACCATACAGTGCTTTATGTCAGGGAATTTTGCCTCTATTACGTCGTGCACATCCTCTGCGATTTCGTGGGCCTCAAACAGGGAAAGGTTGCCGTCCACGGAAATTTCAACGTCAATATATATTTTTGCACCGAATCGTCTTGATTTAAGCTCATCGATTTTTACAACACCGCGCTCATGGATAATGACCGTGCGGATTTCCTCAAGAAGGGATTCCTCAACCGCATGGTCCACCATTCCGTTTACGCCGTCCACGAAAACATCAAAGGATGCCTTGAGGATGAAAAGGCAGATCACAAGGGAGGCAATGACATCTGTCACACCAAAGCCCAGCATGGCGCCGACGATACCCACAAGGGCGCCGATTGACGAAAGGGCATCGGAGCGATGATGCCAGGCATCCGCCTTCAAAGCAGAGGAATTAACGCGCTTTGCGGTGCGCATGGTAAGCTGGAACATAAATTCCTTAACAAGAATCGAAACAAGGGCCGCAGCCAGAGCCACAACGCCGGGAACGGCTTTGGTTTTGTAATCGCCGGACATAATGCTCTCTAAACCGGTCTTTCCGATTCCAACACCTACTGCGGCAAGCATGGCAGCAAGAATGAGAGCAGCCACACATTCCATTCTTTCATGGCCATAGGGATGCTCCTCGTCGGGCTCCTTTTCGGAAATCTTGATGCCCACAATTACAACGATGGTGCTGACAACGTCAGATGCGGAATGAACGGCATCACTGATCATTGCCGCAGAATGGGAAAAGATTCCGGCAAAGAGTTTGAATGCGGCAAGTATGAAATTTGTCGCCATGGAAAGTACGGATACTTTGATGGCCTCATTTGCGCTGTTTGACATAACCTTGTTATTTTACCATATTTTCGAGGTATTTAAAATCCTTATGGTGCGTGTACTCCGTAAAAATCAATAGTCCACCAGATAAACGCTGATGTAGAAAAAGGGAAAGCCGTCATCATCCTTGATGCGGCATACACGGGCAATGAGAAGCTTGCCCGCATCCATCAGCCGCGAAAAGATGAGATTGTCTTTCTCGGGGATGTAGCCGATCATATGGCCGTCCTCCGTGAGGATTTTGATGGCGCACTCGTCGAACTTGTTCACCTCCCGAAGAAGGGTAAGCTTATCCCCGACCTTAACGTTCGCAAGGATGTCTTTGTCCTTGATCTTTCCGGTGCCGGAAATCATGGTGTCGAAAAGATGGATTTCGTTTACCAAGGGTTTTAAAACATCGGAAAGCGTATTCTTATTCTCAATGATTTTTAAGGCATCCTTGTCTTTTACTATAATTTCATTTCCCATGATATCACCATTCCCGTTCCGAGAAGCCGCTCAAGAACCTCGTCAAGCTCCCTGCTGTAGGCAGTATGCTCCTCGAGTTCCTTTGCAAGTTCCGCATGCTTTTCCTCCACAAGTTCCGCGTCACTTAAAAGTTCGCCGTAGAGATAAGGATCGGTCGTAACAATCTCGTTGATGTCATTTTTCAGGTCCTCGATTTTATCGTCGATGTCCTCAATTTCAGGCATCTCGGAATCGATTCCCATATCCTCAAGAAGAGAGCAGATCAAAAATTCAAGGCTTTCAAGCTCATCTGCATCGTTCTTTGAATAAGCCTTGCGCACCCTCTCCCAGAGCTCACGGATATTGTCATTTTCAAACAGGGCGGGGTTTATGTCGGGGTGAATAAGCTTTGCTATTTTCCTGTAGATGCGCTTTGATTTAAGAACATCAGCCTGGCCGCATGCGTCAGCGTCCGCAGCCCTTTTGTTATCCGCAATGAGCTGCTTTAGGTTTTCAGCATAATCCGACATGGCATCCTTTATATAATTCTCGAGTTCGGAAGAATCAACCTTCTCACCGCGGTTTATTTTCATCTGGCAGAAGGCAATGCTCTTTTTCTTTTTGATGCATTCTATCTTCTTTTCGAAGACTGCAACAATCTCCTCTCCGAACTCCTTCATATAGGCAGTTGAATAGCTTCCGGCCTCGTGGAGAAGAGCATCCCTCTCAAGAAGGAGCGATTCATATTCCTTATATTTTTCCTTATCCATTTTAATCCTCCCTGACGTTGAACATGTAAAGATCCCGGCTGATGTTGTGAAGGGGCAGGCTGCCGATTACGGCCTTTGTGATGAAATCATCAGCCGTGCGGAACCACTTTCCTTCAAACTCAACGACACACTCATCATCCTCCATTACTGAGCGCACGGTGTAGGGCTTTTTCTTGTAATAAAAAGTGACGGTCGCCGGCTTTTTCAGGATTTCGTAAAGATCGTAAAAATCCACATCATCCTCCTCAATGGGAAGAAGCTTTCGAAGGTCCCGGATGAGATATTTCATGATGGTGAAGTTTCCAAAAAAGGGATTATATACAATGCGCTGGGCAAGGAAATCCTTTGCGGCGATGTAAAGGTCGATGGCGTCCTCCGTCCGGCCCTCCTGCACGTAAATTCCGGCAAGTCTGGTGTAGACCTCGGGAAGAAGGTCGAAAAGGTTCCTTGCGCCCCGGACTTTGGGATAAAGCTCCTTTATGATGGATTTGTATTTTTCGTAATCAGCCTCCACGTAATAGCCGTTTTTGTACATGTCGGCAAGCTTGTAGGCGCAGTTGATGTCGCCGTCCTTTGCCGCCTGGGAGAAATAGTAGAAGGCCTTCTCGTAATTTTTCACACCGGTGCGGCCGTAATACCAGATGTAACCGAGGCAGGTGTTTGCCTGGGAGAGGCCCATTGACTCCGCCATCTCGTAATATTTAAGGGCAAGGTCATAACGCTCGTCCTCGTAGTAGATACCGCCGAGATAAAGAATGTCGTGGGCGCGCTCCTCGGGATTTGGATTGTTTTCCGCAAGGAAGGTGGTCATCTCGATGAGAATCTGCTTTTCATCGTCGGTCAGCACCCGCTTGTTGGCAAGACGGGATACTTTGTTTTTTGCATATTCGACTGTAAGTTCACCTTTCATAATGAGTCCCCTTTCTCATGACGTGAATTTCTTTACAGGGATTATTATACAATATGCGGTTGACCGTTTTTTCGTACAACCGGGGGCGGCACTTTCGTGCCTGGCATTTTCGGCATTCTCCTGAAACTGCAAAGCGCCAGCTTACGCTGGCACTTCAATCAATAGATGCTAATAACAACAATAACCGCATAAAGCAGGGCAAGCAAAAGCAGCACCGGGTCAGAAAGAAGGATGTCCACAGGATTTCCCTCCGAATCCTTCTGCTCGATATCAAGGCTGTATTTCATGAAAATGACCATGACGATGGGCACTGTCCACATGAGATACTTATGCTCGCTCTGAACCGCCCAGAGCGCATAGCATACCTGGGTAAAGGCAACGCAAACATGCATGTTCTTGTCGAGAAAATCGTAGGTGTATTTTTTGAGAACCTCCCTGGTTTCCCCGTCGTTCTGCCTTGTAATCTCATTTCTTCTCTTGCCCATTCCAAGATAAAAGGCGCCGCCCACAACCGTAAGATAAAGCCATGAGGAAACCTCCGTTCCCGTAACGCAGGAGCCGTAGTAAAGCCTGATTACAAAGCCCGCCGCAAGTATGAGCACATCGATGACCGGAATGTTCTTAAGCCCCTTGCTGTAGGCAAGATTTAAGGCGATATAGAAAAGAAGCCAAAGGGGCGCATAATAAGAATAAAGCCCTGACACGCCGGCGTAAACCGACATAAGTGCCGCAATGGCGATGATGACACAAAGAAGCACGACCGCGCTGCTTTTTTTGACAGCCCCGCTTGCGATGGGGCGCCTGCACTTTGTGGGATGCTTTCTGTCCTTCTCCGCGTCGCAGATGTCATTGATGATGTAGACGACGCTTGCCCCAAGACAGAAGGGAACAAAGGAATAAAGGATTGCAAGGATATTCTCCCGCTGTAAAATTCCGCCGCCGAAAAAAACCGGCATAAATATTAAAATGTTTTTCACATAGTGCTTTATGCGAAGAAGCTCAAGATATTTTTTCAAATTGTTTCTCCATCCACCGATACATATTTTCTGCACCTCAAACTGTTTCACCGGTATTCACTAAAATCCTTCACCGAAAAACCCTGTTAAAAAAGCGTATGCATATAGGTGTTGACCTGTACCATTTCAAGGAAGGCTGTAACGGCCATAAGGGAATATATGGGAACAAACAGCCTTGAGGCTTTTATTCCGAAAAGTCCCGCAATGTAATCAACTCCCGCCTTCAACATGGGAACTGCCGCCCAGGCAAAATAGAAGGCGAAAAGCGGGCTTTCCTTTGTGCCCCACTCAATGTGGACAATGAGCACATAGGCAAAAAGAAGCCATATAAGCGCAAACTTTGTAAAGTCATTTCTGATGCTCACAATAATTCCGATGACGATTAGAAGCATGATCACCGCAAAAAGCCAGTTGAAGGTGGAAAGGAAATGCCTCCAGCGGTAATTGTCCTCGTTTCCCCGTGAATTTAAGGGAAGGAAAATGCCCACGATCATCTTGGAGAAGGAAATGAGTTTTTCGGTGAAAACCCATTCCTTGCCAAGGAATTTGCCGGTGGTTTCATTAAGCTCCGTAAGGCCCGTAAAGAAGATATTTACCCTTCCGAAGCAGATTACAAAGGCGCATCCCTCGACTACGATTCTGACCGCAGTCAGGATTTTCTCCTTCCAGGGAGCCTTTTTGAAAAGATAACCCACAGCCGCAAAAACCGAGGTGGGCATAAGGGTTGCCATCGCAACGGCAGCCCCATCATTTTTTCCGTTTTTGCAGGAAGCATAAACGAAGCTTACAAGCATGAATACACACAGCTGGTATTTTTCGAAAAGCATAGTGTACATGATGACTGAATACGAAAGCAGATAGAGATAAAAAACCTCCTTCGAATCATCTGTCATTTTTTTGAGCATAAACGCCGTGATGATGATTGTCTGGGCGTTCAGAAGCTGAAGCAGGATTGCAATGAGCTTTGTCAGCATTGATGAGGGCGCAAAGAGGCTGCTCACAAGATAGACAAGGCTGTAGATAGGATATGAAAATACGCTGTAAAGAGGATGGCGGATGTCATAATAATCGGGCTTTGGAAAGATATTGTTGAACACAAATCCCGAATCCATGGAATAGACCTTGTCATACTGAAGATACCATCCCTCGAAGGTTCCGTAGCAGATTATAAGAAGGGCGGAAATGGCAATCGTAGCGATGATGTAGGCCTTTTTGTCCCACTCTCCCATTTCGCCCGCAAGGTTCTTCCCTACCTCAAATGCGTAGCTTACCCCGAGCATTGCCGCAAAGGACCAGCCCGCAAAGGCAATGGGAAGAAATCTCAGTTTGATAATCTGAATGCCGAAGAAGGCCGCATCCCTCTGGAGCAGTATCATATAGAGCATATATGCCCCGACAATTGCCACAAGGGCGGTCACAAATTTATGAGCCTTTGCGAATTCAAGCACCTTCCTCCAGCCGGAAAGAAAAAGATAAATTCCCGCAGCAAAGGCCACGACGGCGGTAATAATGCCGTACAGATTCTCGTTTTTTACAAGATACCACAGGGCCATGAAAGCAAAGCAGGCTCCGTAAAGCACTGCGGGAGCTATGGCTCTTTTATCTAATTTTAAGGTTTCGGATTTTTCCATCTCAAACATCCCATTTTGTAATTTTGTTTTTCTTCACAAGAAAGGCCTTTTTTGCAAGTCCCGCAAGGGGCAGGTCCGCATTGCTGTCGGAATAAAATTCGTCGATTTTTCCATCCGGGAAGAGTTCCTTAAAACGCCTTATCTTCTCTTCACCCCGGCAGTTTTCGCCGATGCACTCCCCGGTCCTTTTATCAACCTTTGAGGCAATGAGATTTTTGACTCCGAGCCTGTCGCAGATCACCCTCAGGGAAAACTCGGGGGATGCTGAAATTATAACATCATCCTCCCTTTTCTGCGAGATATACCAGGCTTTGATCTTAGGGGTTTTTGTGTCCCAGAATTCCTCGAGAAGCCTGTCCATATCGGGAACCGACCTGTAGAAGGAATAAAATTTTTCCTTGAATTTTGTCTTCGGGATTTTCCCAAGCTTATACATAACTGCTCCGTAGAGCTGCATCGGAATCCACCTTAGAACCGAAGGATGCTTTTTCACTGCAAAAAAGAAAAGCTCAAAGCTGCTGTCGCCGTCATATACAGTTCCGTCAAAGTCATAAACATTCATGTTAAAAACCACCGTAAATAAAGGCCTGTGAATCGTAACCGCTGCCGTAGGTTCCGAAGGTCATAATGCCGAAAAAGACAATGATGTAAAAAAGCCACCGGACCGCAAGGGGACG
>R03__coassemble_1131_pt1 | contig 13099 bp, 17 predicted proteins | sample R03__metabat2_high_PE_063 | metagenome-assembled genome bin R03 | reverse complement strand
ACGTAGTTGTGAACGTGGTTTCCGGCGATGGCAAACTGGGGATCGTCATTTTCCAGCATGTCGCCGATGGGCCTGCCCTCTCTCCAGTCGAAGACGCCTTCGCATTTTACGATCTTTCCGGTGGGGATGAGGCCCTCGCGGATTTCCGTCATTTCCTCGCAGGGCATCTGAAGGACGTTCTCAAGAACATTGCCCCGTCCCTCGCCGTTCAGGTTGAAGTAGGAATGGTTTGTGACGTTGAGGAGGGTGTCCTTGTCAGTGTCGGCGTTGTAGATGATGCGAAGCTCGCCGTTGTTTGTGAGCTTGTAGGTAACGGAAAGGGTGAGATTTCCGGGATAGCCGCTCTCGCCGTCAGCTGAGAAATAGGTGAATTTTACGCCGTCCGGAAGAACCTGGCCGTCAAAAACACAGTTGTGGAAGCCGATCTCTCCGCCGTGAAGTGAGTTGACGGAGTTGTTCTTTGCGAGGGTGTAGGTTTCGCCGTTGAGGTCGAAGGTGGCGTCGGCGATTCTGTTTGCGACACGTCCGCAGCATGCGCCGTAGCAGCTGGGGTGCTCTTCGAAATCGTTTATGTTGTCATAGGCAAGGACGATATCGGTGGGGCGTCCCATCTCGTTTTTAAGGCTTAAGGAGATGAGTCTTGCGCCGTAATTTATGAAGGCAGCAGTGAGGCCGCCGTTCTCCATAGTGTATTTGGAAATTTCACGACCGGATTTGGTCGTTCCGAAAAATTCTCTCGTTATTTTCACTAAAAATTCCTCCTTTAAATTTGATTTTTTAATTATCTCACACAAAGAAATGGGGTGCAAGTGGTTGCTATAATTTTAAATTGTGTTAAAATTGATATATTATGATTACGGAAGTTATACCCATTTTTGAGTCGGATAATTTCACAAAGAACGACAAAATGGACGAGGCGGCAATGCTGATCCGTGAGGGGCAGCTTGTAGCATTTCCCACCGAAACCGTTTACGGACTCGGTGCAGACGCCGAAAACCCCGAGGCTTCGGCCCGCATTTACGCTGCGAAGGGGCGCCCTTCCGATAATCCTTTGATCGTCCACATCGCCGAGGTTTCGGATCTTGAGCGGGCTGCCCGTGAGGTTACCCCCTTCGCGAAGGCCCTTGCAGAGGCCTTCTGGCCCGGTCCTCTGACCCTGGTTCTTCCCAAGGGCGACAACATTCCCCTCGCAACCACCGGAGGCCTTGACACAGTGGCTGTCCGCCTTCCCAACAACAGCATCGCAAGGGCTCTCATCCGCCAGAGCGGCTGTATGATAGCGGCACCCTCCGCGAACCGTTCCGGACGCCCCAGCCCCACCACCGCGGCCCATGTTCTCGAGGACATGAACGGCATCATCCCCATGATTCTTGACGGCGGCCCCGTGGGCATCGGCATCGAGTCCACCATTGTTGACTGCACCGGAGATGCCCCCGTCATCTTAAGACCGGGCTACATCACCCGCGACATGGTTGCTGAAATTTGCGGAAGCTGCAGCTTCGACCCGGCAATTACCGGCCAGGACCCCACGGCAAGACCGAAGGCTCCCGGCATGAAATACAGACATTACGCGCCGAAGGCGCCCCTTACCATAATCGAAGGAAATTCCGAAAAGGTCATTTCCTTCATCAACAGCAAACTTGAAAACACAGACGAACCCCAGAGCATCGGAGTAATCTGCACCGAGGAAACACAGTCCGCATTTTCCGGCGGCCACCTTTTCGTGGTGGGAACCCGCCTTGACGAGGCAACCATCGCCCACAACCTTTACGGCGCCCTCCGTCATATGGACGAGGCCGGTGTATCCGAAATCTATTCCGAAAGCTTTGACACTCCGGGGCTTGGAGAGGCTCTCATGAACCGCCTTCTCAAGGCCGCAGGCGGCAGTGTCATAAAAGTCTGAAGGAGACCGTTTTGAACTACAATCGAATAGTTTTTGTTGGCGAGGCCGGAGTTCTCCGCGCTCCCATGGCTGCGGGAATCATGAGCAAGATCATGCCCGGCATGGAGTCGGTGGCCCGGGGTCTTGTGGTTCTCTTCCCGGAACCCATGAACCAGAAGGCCGAGAGCATCCTCAAAAGCCATGACATAGAATTGGAGAATTTCCAATCGACCCCTCTTGTGGAGGACGATTTTGCAGTGGGCACCCTTGTGGTTGCAATGGAGAGGTCCCAGCTCGAGAAAATTCTCGCGCAGTTTGAAAATGCGGACCCGAAGCATGTCTGCGTTCTCACCGAGTACGTGGACGACGAGCTTGAAATCCTGAACCCCTACGGCCAGCCCCTTCAGGTGTATGGCATGTGCTACGAAACACTTCTCAATTCACTGACCAAACTGAAAGAAAAAATACAGGAGGCTTACAATGAGTGACAAGCGTACAGATTACATTTCCTGGGACGAGTACTTCATGGCAGTTGCCAAGCTCGCCGGCATGAGATCAAAGGATCCCAACACCCAGGTAGGTGCCTGCATCGTTTCCGAGGACCACAAAATCTTATCAATGGGCTACAACGGCTTTCCCCGTGGCTGCTCAGACGATGAGTTTCCCTGGTGCCGCTCCGGCGAGGACAACAAATATTTCTACGTTGCCCACAGTGAGCTGAATGCCATTCTCAATTACCGCGGAGGCAGCCTCGAGGGCTCTACCCTCTATGTTTCCCAGTTCCCCTGCAATGAATGCTCAAAGGCAATCATTCAGTCGGGCATCAAGCGTGTTGTATATTCAGACAACAAATACGAAGGAACCCCCAGCGTCAACGCATCAATGCGTATGCTTCGCGCATCCGGGGTTGAGTTCGTCAAGTACGAGCCCACGGGCCGCAAGCTCGAGATCGAAGTATAATGGCCCGCAAAAGAAAGCAGGACAACAAAAGCATCATCAACGCATTTTCCCTGATTCTTCAGCTCGGAATAAACATGCTTGTTCCCATTGTCCTCTGCTTCATCATCGGTAACTGGCTTTACCGGCGGTTTGACATGGCAGCGCTTCTGCTGATTTTCATCCTCATCGGGATTGGAGCGGCCTTCACAAGCTGCTACCGGCTCATCCGCAAAATGTTTTTTGACAAAAATGAAAATACTTAAACGTATAAACGAAGGTCTGCCCGGCCTTGTCCTGGGAATCCTCATCTGGGGAGCCCTGGTGGAGGCGGTGGGAGTCTGGTTTTATCCCGATCATCTTCGGTATTCCATCGGAGTCCTCGTGGGCACGGCCTGCTGTATATTCTGCGCGATCCATCTTGCCGTCATGATCAATGACAGCGTGGCGGGAGGCGGCGACGAAAGCGTCCTCAAAAGGGTCAAGGTTCAGTCCGGTGCCCGTTTCGCGGTGGTTTTCGTGGTCCTTGCCCTGATGATGTACTTCAATCTGGGCTGGTGGGGATCCGCATTTATCAGTCTTTTGGGGCTAAAGGCAGGGGCATATGCCCAGCCTATAATGCATAAAGCATTTCATAAAACTAAAGAAGAGGAGGTAAAAGAGTGAACGACGGTTTATATTTAGCCGGTGCGGCGGATCTTGACTTTATGATCAAACCCCTTGTGGATGTGCCATTCAAGTTCATGGGGGCCACCGTCAGCATTACAAACTCGCATGTTTGTATTCTCATCGTAATGCTGATTCTCATCATATTCTCATGCTTTGCCAGACACGCGCTAACTCATCCGAAGGAAGTGCCATCAGGCCTCCAGAATGTTGCGGAACTCATTGTTGAGATGCTCAGCAATATGATTTACGGAACGATGGGAAAATCCGGAAAGAAGTTCGTGAATTATTTCGGAACGATTTTCCTTTTCATCATTCTCAGCAACATTTCGGGATTGCTTGGTCTTCGTCCCCCCACAGCGGACTACGGTACGACGTTTGCGATGGCCATAATGACATTCGTCATCATCCATTTCAATACGATCCGCTACCACAGTCTCAAGGAAATGTGGGTTGACAAGTGCTCACCCCTTCCGCCGTGGCTTCCAATATGGTTGCCCATCAACCTTATCGGCGACATCGCGGTGCCAATATCGCTGTCGTTGCGTCTGTTTGCGAACATTCTGTCAGGAACGATCGTTATGGCCCTCGTGTACGGACTGCTCTCCAAGGTGGCTTACGCCTGGCCGGCAGTACTTCACATCTATTTCGATCTTTTCTCAGGAGCAATTCAGACCTATGTATTTTGTATGTTATCAATGACCTACATTACTCAGGCCATTGATGGTAGAGACTAAAGGAGGATTCAAACTATGAACATTACAGGACAGGATTTAATTTTAGCTTGCTCAGCAATCGGTGCCGGCATTGCAGTTACCTCCGGTATCGGTACCGGTATCGGCCAGGGTGTTGCAGCAGGTCACGCAGCAGCAGCAGTAGGACGTAACCCCGGCGCAAAGGGCGACATCACCACCACCATGCTTCTTGGTCAGGCGGTTGCAGAGACCACCGGTCTTTACGGCCTTGTTATCGGTCTTCTCCTTCTGTTCGTTAAGCCCCTCATCGGCTAATTATCCGATGAAACCGCACCTCCCGCCGGGAGGCGCTGACTCTACTCTTAAGGAAGGAGGGGAAAACGATAATGTATTTGACATCAGAAAATGCAGATTTTCTGTTTGACCTTGATCCGCAGATGATCTTCGACTCACTTCTGCTCATCATCTCAATGCTTTTCCTTTGCATGTTCCTGTCATATCTTCTTTTCAATCCCGCGAAGAAGCTTCTTCAGGATCGTAAGGACAGGATCAAAAATGAGATTGATCAGGCAGCAGCCGACAAGGCAGCAGCCGCAGCAATGAAGGCAGAGTACGAGGCAAAACTCAAAAATGCCGACAAGGAAACAGAGACAATTCTTTCTGAAGCCAGAGCGAAAGCAATCGCGAACGAAAACAAGATTGTTAGCGACGCCAAGGAAGAAGCTGCAAGAATTATTGCAAGGGCAAACCAGGAAGCTGAGCTTGAGAAGCAGAAAGTTGCTGACGAGCTTAAGCAGGAGATGGTTTCAGTTGCATCTCTTATTGCAGGCAAGGTTGTGGCAGCAAATATTGACACGACCGTTCAGAATACTTTGGTGGAGCAGACACTGAAAGAAATAGGTGATTCCACATGGCAAAGTTAGTAGCGAACGTTTACGGAGATGCGTTGTTCGAACTTGCCATTGAGCAGGGAAAGCAGGATGAATACCTCGAGGAATGTAAGGCAGTTGCCGAGATTCTTTCCTCAAACGAGGATCTGCTTCGAATTATGAATCATCCGAAAATTGCAAAAGAAGAAAAGCTCGAGGTTATTGAAAGCGTCTTCAAGGGCCGTGCCTCAGGCGAGATGACGGGACTTCTTACAATGCTTGTAAAGAAGGGACATTTCGCAGATGCGGTTGACGTGCTTGAGTATGTGATTGATTCCATCAAGGAGTACAAGCACATCGGAAACGCAGATGTGACCTCCGCCGTAGAACTCACAGCAGAACAGAAATCCGATGTCATGAAAAAGCTTCTTGACACCACCTCATATGAGAAAATGGAAATCAATTACGCTGTGGATCCTTCTCTTATCGGCGGCATGGTAATCCGCATTAAGGACAGGGTTGTGGATGGCAGCATCAAAACCCAGATTGCACAGCTTACCAGTGAGCTTAGCAAAGTACAGTTGAAAGTAGGTGAAAGCGCTCCATGAATTTAAAACCAGAAGAAATCAGTTCGGTAATTAAAGAGCAGATCGCCAGATATGCATCTCAGATCCAGGTATCTGATGTAGGAACCGTTATTCAGGTGGCAGACGGTATCGCCCGTGTGCACGGCCTTGAAAACGCTATGCAGGGCGAGCTTCTCGAATTCCCGGGCGAAGTATACGGAATGGTTATGAACCTGGAGGAAGACAATGTCGGCGCGGTTCTCCTCGGTGATAACAAGAATATCAACGAAGGCGACACCGTCAAGACAACCGGACGAGTAGTTGAGGTGCCCGTTGGCGACGCAATGCTCGGCCGTGTAGTAAATGCTCTTGGACAGCCCATCGACGGCAAGGGACCCATCGCAACCGATAAGTTCCGTCCCATTGAGCGAGTTGCTTCAGGCGTTATTTCCAGAAAATCAGTTGACACTCCTCTTCAGACCGGTATCAAGGCTATCGATTCCATGATCCCGATTGGACGAGGCCAGCGTGAGCTTATCATCGGTGACAAGCAGACCGGTAAAACCGCAATTGCCATCGATACCATCATCAATCAGAAGGGCCTCGGCGTTAAATGTATCTACGTCGCAATCGGTCAGAAGGCTTCTACCGTTGCAGCCCTTGTAAAGACTCTTGAAGAGTACGGTGCAATGGCTTACACCACCGTAGTTGCAGCAACTGCATCAGAGCTTGCTCCCCTGCAGTACATCGCTCCTTATTCAGGATGCGCCATCGGCGAGGAGTGGATGGAGAACGGTGAAGACGTTCTCGTAATCTACGACGACCTTTCAAAGCATGCGACTGCATACCGTACACTCTCATTGCTTCTCCGCAGACCGCCGGGACGTGAGGCATATCCCGGAGACGTATTCTATCTTCACAGCCGTCTCCTCGAGCGTGCTGCCCGCCTTTCAGACAAGCTTGGCGGCGGTTCACTCACCGCACTTCCCATCATTGAGACCCAGGCAGGTGACGTATCAGCATACATCCCCACCAACGTTATCTCAATCACCGATGGTCAGATTTACCTTGAAACCGACGCATTCAACGCAGGTTTCCGTCCCGCTATCAACGCAGGTCTTTCCGTATCACGAGTTGGTGGTTCGGCACAGATCAAGGCTATGAAGAAGATTGCGGCTCCCATCCGTGTCGAGCTTGCACAGTACCGCGAGCTTGCTTCCTTCGCCCAGTTTGGCTCAGAGCTTGATGATGCAACTGCAGAGTCTCTTGCACAGGGTGAAAGAATCCGCGAGATGTTAAAGCAGCCTCAGTACTCACCCATGCCGGTTGAGAAGCAGGTTATGATCATTTTTGCAGCCACAAGAAAGTATCTTCTTGACGTACCCACCAGCGACATTCTCCGTTTCGAGAAGGAGCTCTTCGATTACGTTGACACCAAGTATCCCGAGATTCCCACCACTATCCGTGAGAAGAAGGTTATCGATGAGGATCTTGAGAAGAAACTTATCCAGGCAATAGAAGAGTGCAAGAAAAGCTTCAAGTAGAAAGCAGGTGATCAGTAATGGCCTCAATGAGAGACATTAAAAGAAGAAAAAGCAGTGTATCAAGTACGCAGCAGATCACCAAGGCCATGAAAGTGGTTTCTACAGTCAAGTTACAGAAGGCAAAGGCAAAGGCTGAGGCCACGAATCCTTACTTCAACCACATGTATGCAACGGTCTCCAGCATAATTGCCCGCTCGGGCAATGTGGACCATCCCTACCTTAAGGCAGCGGAGGGAGGAAAGAAGGCGATCATCGTCATCACCTCGAACCGCGGTCTTGCAGGCGGCTACAACTCAAATGTTGTAAAGCTTGTCACAGGCAGCGATATTCCGAAGGAGGACGTTGTTATCTACAACATCGGTTCGAAGGGTTCCGAGCAGCTCTCACGCCGCGGCTACGAAATCGGAGCTGATTATTCCGCAGTTATTGACGGACCTCAGTATACCGACGCAGTTGACGTATGCGACGAGGTGCTTCAGGCTTTTGCGGCAGGTGAAATCAGCGAGATTTATCTTGCTTACACCCACTTCAAAAACACAGTAAGCTACATTCCGAAGCTCATGAAGCTCCTTCCCATCAGCCTCGACGAGATCGAGACGGATGCGGATGAGTCAGTTGATGAGAAGCTTCTCATGAACTTTGAGCCCACGGAGGAAGCGGCACTTGACATGATTATCCCCAAGTATGTTGCAAGCCTTATCTACGGCGCTTTAATGGAGGCGGTTGCCAGTGAAAACGGCGCCCGCATGACCGCCATGGATTCGGCTACAAGCAACGCTGAGGAAATCATCAGTGATCTGACGCTTAAGTACAACAGAGCGCGCCAGGGCTCCATCACACAGGAGCTGACAGAGATTGTCGCAGGCGCAGATGCAATAAATTAAGGAGTGACAAATGGCAGAAAAAAATGTTGGTAAGATCACTCAGATTATCGGTGCAGTCCTTGACGTTAAGTTCTCAGAAGGCAATCTTCCCGAGATCAACGACGCGATTAAGGTTACCCGTGCAAACGGCGAGACCCTTATCATTGAGGTAGCATCACATCTGGGTGACGACACAGTGCGTTGTATCGCCATGGGCCCCACCGACGGACTTGTCCGCGGCATGGACGCAGAGGCAACCGGAGCACCCATTTCGGTTCCCGTAGGCGAGAAAACACTTGGCCGTATTTTCAACGTTCTCGGACAGGCTATCGACGAGCAGCCCGATCCCACAGAAGTTGAATACATGCCCATCCACAGAAAAGCTCCCTCATTCGAAGAGCAGGCAACCTCTACCGAGATGCTTGAGACAGGTATCAAGGTCGTTGACCTTCTTTGCCCCTACCAGAAGGGTGGAAAGATTGGTCTTTTCGGAGGTGCCGGCGTAGGTAAAACCGTACTTATCCAGGAGCTTATCCACAACATCGCAACCGAGCACGGCGGATATTCAGTATTCACCGGCGTTGGCGAGCGTACCCGTGAGGGAAATGACCTTTACTACGAAATGAAGGAGTCAGGCGTTATCGACAAGACCTGCATGGTTTTCGGTCAGATGAACGAGCCCCCCGGAGCACGTATGAGAGTTGGTCTTACGGGACTTACCATGGCGGAGTACTTCCGTGACAAGGGTGGTAAGGACGTACTTCTCTTCATCGATAACATTTTCCGTTTCACCCAGGCAGGTTCAGAGGTTTCAGCGCTTCTCGGTCGTGTACCTTCAGCAGTAGGTTACCAGCCCACACTTGCTACCGAGATGGGCGCTCTTCAGGAGCGAATCACCTCTACCAAGAACGGTTCAATCACATCAGTTCAGGCGGTATACGTTCCTGCGGATGACCTTACGGACCCCGCGCCCGCTACCACCTTCACCCATCTGGATGCTACCACCGTACTCGAGCGTTCTATCGCCGAGCTCGGTATCTATCCTGCGGTTGATCCCCTTGGTTCCACCTCACGTATCCTTGACCCCCGTATCGTAGGTCAGGAGCACTTCGAGGTTGCCCGCGGCGTACAGGAAATTCTTCAGAAGTACAAGGAGCTCCAGGATATCATCGCAATCCTCGGTATGGACGAGCTTTCAGAGTCTGATAAGCTTACCGTTAACCGTGCGAGAAAGATCCAGCGTTTCCTTTCACAGCCCTTCTTTGTTGCCGGCCAGTTCACCGGTCTCGAGGGTAAGTACGTTCCCATTGCCGAGACAGTTCGCGGCTTCAAGGAGATTATGGAAGGAAAGTGCGACGATATTCCCGAGGGTATGTTCTTAAATGCCGGCACAATCGACGAGGTTCGTGCACGCGCAAACGCTAAGGGGTGATTCTTTGGCTGAGAACACATTCAAAGTAGAAATCATTACACCTGAAAGGGTTTTCTACGAGACAGAAGACGCCACCATGATCGAGTTCAACACCACTGAGGGCGAGATCGGTGTATACAAAGAGCATATTCCGCTCACCACCGTCATCGCTCCCGGCATGGTTACCGTAACTTTGGAGGAGGGCGAGAAGGTTGCCGCAGTTCATGCGGGCTTTGCCCAGATTCTTCCGGAGAAGGTAACTCTCCTTGCGGAGATTGCCGAGTGGCCCGAGGAGATCGATGAGAAGCGTGCAATGGACGCAAAAGAGCGTGCCCAGGACCGTCTCGAGAAAAAGCCGGAAGGCCTTGATATCAGAAGAGCCGAGCTTGCACTTCGCAGGGCTCTGGTTCGTCTTGATACAAAGAATTATCATTAAACTCTTACTTGAAGAGGTGATTTATGGATTTTAAGTTATCTCAGGAAAGAGCCGAACTCCAATCAAGGGTTCAGGATATTGAGACGCAGATCAGAGAGCTTCAGCATCAGATAGACGGACTTGAGATGCAGAAGAGGGAGCTTAATCGCCGGATCACCAGCATTACGCCGGAGGCCGAGCAGGAGCTGCTTCTCCAGAGGCTTTACGAGGAGCGTCACAATAAAGAAAAAAAAGAAAAGAAGTAAAATAAAAAAGGCCGCCGGCATCTGCCGACGGTCTTTTGTGTTGTATTATTTACTTAGATTTGATAAGGTTTGCGGTAAACCAGCCATCGGTGTTAAAGAAGGCGCCCTCGAATTCAACATAGTACATGTAGCACTTTTTCTTACTGAAATCAAAGAAGTTCTCGTTTGCGAAGTCTCTTTTCATGGCTGTGATTTTTCCGTGGTCCGTGCCGTTGTGAAGAAGTGATGAGTAAACCTCAACCTCATCTCCGATGTGATACATGTTGCGGTGATTGTTGTTCTCCCATGCGGTGTCGCCCCAGTCGCCTCCGTTTACAGAATCAAGCTCGTTCTCGTTTACCATTTTTGCATTCATAAGTTTTTTCATTTTTGTTTCCTCCAATTTCTCGTGTGGGTTTTTTCTTTTGATGATGCAATAATACTATGGAGGGTGTTGCAAAAGTGTTGTAAACGAAATTTAAAATTAAAAACTTCTTAGGGCATCATTTGAATCGTCTGTGTTTTCAACAAGGGCGCGAATCTCAACGGGGAAGGTTTTATCCTCGGAAACCTTTACGTTAACGGTCTCTCCGACGCAGTGCCCCAGGACAGCCTTGCCGATGGGGGATTCGATGGAAATGTAGTCGTTTAGAACGTCCCCGCGGATTTCGGTCACGATTTTGCAGGTTCTTTCCTTGTCCTGAACCGGGAAATAGAGGGTGACAACGTTGTTGATGCCGACCTCGCCGGGGTTTGAGGAATCATCGATGATTGTGGCGAATTTAAGGACCTTCTCAAGATAGCGGATGCGGCCCTTGTTGCGGTTAAGAAACTGCTTTGCGGCCTTGTATTCGAAGTTCTCGGAAAGATCGCCCTGGGCCCGGGCAACCTTCACATCCTCAAGGGCCTTGTCCATGATGGGCCCCTTGCGCTCATCGAGCTCCGCCTGAATTTTTTCCACGTCTGAACGGGTGAGTTTATCTCCCATGATATGCTCCTTTGTTTATGCTGATAATATCATCGCCGGGCCGTTGCTGCCGGCGGATGTAATTCATAAAAACACTGAAGAATATTATAGAAAAATCCCACGTAAAACACAAGAATTTACACCTTGTCAAGGTTGAGAAAAAACCGAATATAGAGTATACTTATCAGTGAATATGCGCAGGGACAAAAGGCCCGGATTTTACCCGTCCGGCGGCAGACCGGCGCGATGGCGGGACGTGTTTGACCCGGCCAAAACCATAAATTTTATAAAGGATGATAATCATATCCGGAAAAGGAGCGGCTTATGAAAAGAGTAAGAATCGGACTTCTCACCAGCGGTGGCGACTGCCAGGCACTCAACGCAACCATGCGAGGCATTGTAAAAGGCCTTTCGGCAAACGTTGAAAAGCTTGAGGTTTACGGCTTTTTTGATGGATATAAAGGTCTTATATACGGCGATTACCGCCTTCTTACGCCCCAGGATTTCTCCGGAATCCTCACAAAGGGCGGCACCATTCTCGGCACCTCACGCCAGCCCTTCAAGGACATGAGAAAGCCCGATCCCGACGGCATTGACAAGGTTCAGGCCATGAAGGACAACTACTACAAGCTGAATCTTGACTGTCTCGTTGTTCTCGGCGGAAACGGCTCACAGAAAACCGCAAACCTTCTCCGAGAGGAAGGTCTCAACATTATCCACATGCCCAAGACCATCGACAACGACATCTTCGGCACGGACCTTACCTTCGGTTTCCAGAGTGCAATCAACGTTGCAACCAACGCCATCGACTGCATTCACACCACAGCCGCATCCCACAACCGCGTTTTCATTGTTGAGGTTATGGGACACAAGGTTGGCTGGCTTACCCTCTACGCAGGCGTAAGCTCCGGCGCCGACATCATTCTTCTTCCCGAGATTCCCTACGACATCGACCGCGTAATCGAGGCAATCGAGAACCGCAACAAGGCAGGCAAGGGCTTCACCATCATTGCCGCTGCGGAGGGCGCCATCTCAAAGGAGGACGCAAAGCTTTCAAAGAAGGATCTTGAGAAAAAGCGCTCAAAGAGCAGCTATCCTTCTGTTTCATATGAACTTGCAGCCCAGATTACCGAGCGCATAGGTTCCGAGGCGCGAGTTACCGTTCCGGGCCACACCCAGCGCGGCGGAAGCCCCTGTCCCTTCGACAGATGCCTCTGCACCCGTCTCGGAGCGGCTGCCGCAATGGCAATTCTCGAGGAGGATTACGGCAACATGATTGCCATAATCAACAACGAGACAAAGAGAGTTCCCCTGGGGGACGTGGCAGGCAAGCTCAAGACAGTTGATCCTGACTGCCAGATGATCAAAGAAGCAAAGATGATAGGCATCTGTTTTGGTGACTAATGGCATACACTGCGTTATATCGTAAATTCCGTCCGGCCGTCTTTGACGAGGTCAAGGGCCAGGACCACATAGTGAAAGCGCTTCGGAACCAGATTACCGGGGACCGCATCGGCCACGCATATCTTTTCTGCGGAACCAGAGGAACCGGAAAAACCTCCGTTGCGAAGCTCTTTGCAAAGGCGGTAAACTGCGAATCCCCCGTGAACGGCAGCCCCTGCGGACAGTGCAAATGCTGCCGTGACATTGCAGAGGGCCGGAGCATGAACGTGGTTGAGATTGATGCCGCCTCAAACAACGGCGTCGACAACGTCCGCGACATTATCCAGGAGGTCACCTACGCCCCCACCGAGGGCAGGTTCGATGTCTACATTATCGACGAGGTCCACGGTCTTTCACCGGTAGCATTCAACGCGCTCCTCAAGACTCTCGAGGAGCCTCCGTCATATGTTATTTTCATTCTCGCGACCACGGAAATCCACAAGGTTCCGGCGACGATCATGTCCCGCTGCCAGCGTTACGATTTCCACCGCATCTCCATCGACCCCATCACCGCAAGGCTTGCGGAGCTCATGGAGAAGGCAGGCATCACTGCCGAGGAGAAGGGCCTGCGCGACATCGCAAAGGTTGGCGACGGTT